>Ga0308162_1000023_pt1 | contig 258014 bp, 235 predicted proteins | sample PhySR2_FD_201370 | JGI IMG/M metagenome (GOLD analysis project Ga0308162, IMG submission 201370) | Phyllosphere microbial communities from UC Gill Tract Community Farm, Albany, California, United States - DLSLS.R2 | ecosystem: Host-associated > Plants > Phyllosphere > Unclassified | place... | reverse complement strand
GCGCTGGGCGAAGCAAACTACACCCTGAGCGCAAACGCCACCAACGGCGTGGGCAACAGCGTCAGCAACACGGCCGAACTGCTGGTCGACACCGCGCTGCCGACCGTTACCGTAAATATCGTGGCGGGCGACAACATCATCAACGCCGCCGAAGTGGCGGCAGGTCAGACGATTACCGGCAGGGTGGCGAATGCCGAAGCGGGCAATACCGTTACCGTGACGATTGGCGACAAGAGCTACACCGCCACCGTACAGAGCGATCTGAGCTGGTCGGTGAAAGTGCCTTCGGACGTGCTGACCGCGCTGGGCAACGGCAGCCTGAGCGTGAAGGCGACCGTCACCAACGGCCACGGCAACACCGGTTCCGGGGAGCGTGAGATTTCCATCGACGCGAATTTGCCGGGTCTGCGCGTGAACATCGTGGCGGGCGACGACGTGATCAACAGCATCGAGCACGGCCAGAACCTGATCGTCACCGGCTCCAGCGACGGGCTGGCGGTGGGTACGGCACTGACCGTCACTGTTAATGGCAAAACCTACGCCGCGACCGTGCTGGCAGACGGCACCTGGAGCGCGGCAATCCCTGCCGTGGACGTGAGCGCGTGGCCGGAAGGCACCGTGAAGATTGGCGTCTCCGGCGACAGCGCGGCGGGTAATACTATCGCCATCAGCCACGACGTCACCGTTGATCTCGCCACCGTGGCGATCAGCATCAACGCCATTGCCTCTGATGACGTGATTAACGCCGCAGAGAAAGGCGCGGATCTGGTGCTCTCCGGCGAGACCACCAACGTTGAAGCCGGGCAAACCGTCACCGTGAGCTTCGGCGGTAAAATCTACACCGCCAAAGTGGATACCGACGGCAAGTGGACCACAACGGTGCCGTCTGCCGATCTGGCAGGCCTGAAGGACGGCGACGCCAGCGTGCAGGTGAGCGTCAGCACCGTAAACGGCAACAGCGCGTCGGCAGGCCGCGAGTACAGCGTGGATGCCACCGCGCCGTCCGTGACCATTAACACCCTGGCGGCAGACGATATCCTGAATGCGGCAGAAGCGAAGTCTGACCTGACCGTCTCCGGCACCAGCACCGCCGAAGCGGGGCAGACGGTGACCGTGAGCCTCAACGGCAAGGATTACACCGCGAAGGTCGGGGCCGACGGCACATGGACCCTGGACGTTCCGGCCGCAGATGTCGGCGCGCTCAGCAACGGCAGCGTCACTGTCACCGCGTCCGTGAGCGACAAGGCGGGTAACCCGGCAAGCGTGGATCACAACCTGACGGTGGACGTCACCGTTCCGGTGGTGACCATCAGCGCCATTGCGGGCGACGACGTGATTAACGCGACGGAACACGGCCAGGCGCAGATCGTCAGCGGCACCGCGACCGGCGCGGCGGCGGGCGACAAGGTTACCGTGACGATTGGCGGCAAGACCTACACCACCGTGCTGGATGCGGCGGGCAACTGGAGCGTGGGCGTACCTGCCAGCGTGATTTCCGGCCTGAGCGACGGCACCGTGACCGTCACTGCGTCAGTCACCGATGCGGCGGGCAACACCGGGACCGGCACCCATAACGTGACCGTGGACACCGGCCTGCCGTCGGTGAGTTTCGACACCCTGAGCGGCGATAACGTCCTGAACGCGGTGGAGAAGGGACAGGATCTGACCGTGAGCGGCACCAGCGTCAACCTGGCAGCAGGGACCACGGTCACCGTCACCCTGAATGGCAAACAGTATACCGCCACCACGACGGCCAGCGGGGCCTGGAGCCTGACGGTTCCGGCGGCGGATCTGGCTGCGCTGGGCGAAGCAAACTACACCCTGAGCGCAAACGCCACCAACGGCGTGGGCAACAGCGTCAGCAACACGGCCGAACTGCTGGTCGACACCGCGCTGCCGACCGTCACCGTAAATACCGTGGCGGGCGATAACATCATCAACGCCGCCGAAGTGGCGGCAGGTCAGACGATTACCGGCAGGGTGGCGAATGCCGAAGCGGGCAATACCGTCACCGTCACCCTTGGCGGCAAGAGCTACACCGCCACCGTGCAGAGCGATCTGAGCTGGTCGGTGAAGGTGCCTGCTGATGTGCTGACCGCGCTGGGCAACGGTGATTTAACCGTTACCGCAAGCGTGACTAACGGCCACGGCAACACCGGTTCCGGCGAGCGTGAGATTTCCATCGACGCGAATTTGCCGGGCCTGCGCGTGAACATCGTGGCGGGCGACGACGTGATCAACAGCATCGAGCACGGTCAGAACCTGATCGTCACCGGCTCCAGCGACGGGCTGGCGGTGGGCACGACGCTGACCGTCACCGTAAATGGCAAAGACTACGCAGCCTCCGTGCTGGCCGACGGCTCATGGAGCGCGGCGATCCCGGCTACCGACGTGAGTGCGCTGCCTGCGGGCAAGGTTACCGTGAGCGTTGCAGGCCAGAGCACGGCGGGCAACCCGGTATCCATCAGCCATGATGTGACCGTTGATCTCGCCACCGTGGCGATCAGCATCGATGCTATTGCCTCTGACGACGTGATTAACGCCGCAGAGAAAGGCGCGGATCTGGTGCTCTCCGGCAGTACCGTGAACGTTGAAGAGAACCAGACCGTAACCATTACCTTCGGCGGCAAAACCTACACCGCGAAAGTGGATGCCGACGGCAACTGGACCGCGACCGTGCCGTCCTCCGATCTCGCAGGCCTGAAAGATGGTGATGCAAGCGTGCAGGTGAGCGTCAGCAATGTGAACGGCAACGGCGCGTCCGCAGGCCGCGAGTACAGCGTGGATGCTACCGCGCCAACCGTCACTATCGATACGGTCGCGGGCGATAACGTGATCAACAGCAGCGAAGCGGCTGCTGGTGTGGCGATCTCCGGCACCACAACAGCAGAGGTCGGGCAGACGGTGACCGTCTCGCTCGGCGGCAAGAGCTACACCGCGCAGGTTCAGAAGGGCGGCGTGTGGAGCGTCAGTGTGCCAGCGGGCGATCTCTCTGCCATGGCCGACAACGGTTACACCGTGCAGGTGAGCGTAAGCGATGCTGCGGGTAACCCGGGCAGTGCGAACAAAGCCGTTACGCTGGATACTACGCCGCCGGTGATTCGCTTCAACGCCGTGGCGGGCGATGACATCATCAACAGCACGGAACATAGCCAGGCGCAGATCATCAGCGGGACGGCGACCGGGGCAAACGTCGGCGACAAGCTGGTCATCACGTTAGGTTCCAGTCAGTACACCACCACCGTTGACGCCAGCGGCAAATGGAGCGTGGGCGTTCCAGCCAGCGTCATCTCAGCCCTGGCGGACGGTAAAGTAACCATCAGTGCAACCCTTACCGACAGCGCAGGAAACAGCAGCACCCTGACGCATGACGTGGTTGTGAATACCGCAGCCGTGGCGCTGACGATCAACACCCTCGCGGTCGACGATGTGATCAACGCCGCAGAAGCGGGCACGTCGCTGGTCATTAGCGGCTCCAGCGCGCAGTTCGCCAGCGGCACGCAGGTGACGGTTACCCTGAACGGCAAGCGCTATACGGCGACCATTCAAAGCGACGGGAGCTGGACGACGACGGTTCCGGCGGCCGACGTGGGCGCGCTGGCCGATGGGTCACACTATCAGGTGTCCGTCTCTGCGCAGGACGACGCGGGGAACGGCGCCTCGGCGACCCACAACATCAGCGTAGACACCACCGCACCGGTGATCAGCATTAGCGCGATCGCTGGGGATGACGTTCTGAACGCGGCAGAAGCGCAGCAACCGCTGACGGTAACAGGCGCATCCAGCGCGGAAGCAGGCCAGACCGTCACCGTTACGCTCGGGGGCAAAACCTATACCACTACCGTGGCGAACGACGGCAGCTGGACGCTGAATGTCCCGGCGGCGGATCTGGCCGCCCTCAGCCAGGGCGCGCTGACGGTCACCGCGTCGGTGAGTGATAAAGCCGGTAACAGCGGTCAGGTCACCCACGGCCTGACGGTAGATACCGTGGCACCGAGCGTCACCATCAGTGCCGTTGCAGGCGATGATATCGTCAATAACAGCGAACAGCAGGCGGGCCAGACTATTAGCGGCACCACCACGGCGGAACAGGGCCAGACGGTGACCGTCAACTTTAACGGTCACAGCTATCAGGCAACGGTGGATGCCGACGGGAAGTGGTCGGTATTTGTGCCGGGACGGGATTTCCTCGGCCTGAGCGACGGGAAATACACCGTTACCGCATCGGTAAGCGATAAGGCGGGTAACCCGGGCAGCGCAACGCACGACGTGACGCTGAACGGCGATGTGCCTACCATCAGCATCAACGCCTTTGCGCAGGACGATATCGTCAATGCCGCCGAGCACGGCACGCCGCTGGTGATCAGCGGTACGACCGACGCGCCTGCGGGACAGACGGTCACCCTGACGCTTAACGGCAAAACCTATACTGCCACCGTGCAGTCGGATGGAAGCTGGCGCTATACCCTGGGCAGCGCGGACGTCACCGCCCTGGCAGATGGCGGCTCTTACGTCATCCATGCGCAGGTCAGCAACGCCATCGGCAACAGCGCCAGCGACGATCGCACGGTCACCGTGGATCTGACTGCGCCGTCGATGGGGATTGCCATTGATTCGCTGCAAAACGATACCGGCCTGAGCGCGAGTGATTTCATCACCAACGACAAAAACGTGGTGGTTAACGGCTCGCTGACCGCGCAACTCGGCAACAACGAGAAGGCGCAGATCAGCCTCGACGGCGGCGTCACCTGGATAGACCTGACCGTCACCGGCACGACCTGGCGCTACGCCGATGGCCGCACCCTGACCGACGGCACTTATCAGTATCAGGTACGGGTTATCGATAACGCGGGCAACGTCGGCGCAACCGACAGCCAGGATGTGGTGGTCGATCTCACCGCGCCGGCGGCAACCACCATCACCGTGGATGCCGTGACGCAGGATACCGGGCTGTCCGACAGCGACTTTATCACCAGTGATAATCAAATCACGCTGAACGGGACGCTCGGTGCGGCGCTGGGCCGCGGCGAGCACGCGCAGATCAGCATTGACGGCGGAACGACATGGATTGATGTGAACGTCAGCGGGCTGACCTGGACCTACGTCGATGGTCGCACCCTGGCCGACGGCGACTACAACTACCAGCTGCGGGTGATCGACGATGCGGGCAATATCAGTGCCACCACCAGTCAGGTGGTGACCATTGATACCGTGGCACCGGACGCCAGCAAAACCGTCTCTATCGACAGCATCAGTGATGATACGGGCCTGAGCAACAGCGACTTCGTGACCAATGACACCTCGCTGACGCTGCACGGCTCGCTGGGCGCGACGCTGGCCGACGGTGAAGGCGTGCAGATCAGCCTCGACGGCGGCAGCACCTGGCAGAACGTGACCGTGGTCGGTAAGACCTGGTATTACGTCGATGGCCGCACGCTGGGTAACCAGACCTATGACTACTGGGTACGCGTGATTGATGCGGCCGGCAACGTAGGCGAATCTGCGCACCAGCAGGTGACGGTGGATACCATTGCGCCAGACGCGGCGATCACCGTGACCGTGGATAACATCACCGTCGATACCGGTTTTGATGATAACGACTTCCTGACCAGCCAAACGTCGTACACCCTGAATGGCACGCTCGGCGCGGCGCTGGGCAACAATGAGTACGTACAGGTTAGCCTCGACGGCGGCACGACCTGGGTTTACGCGAAGGTTAACGGCACAAGCTGGAGCTATACCGATACGCGCACCCTCGCCGATGGCGATCACGACTATCAGGTTCGCGTGGTGGATCAGGCGGGCAACGTCGGAGCAACCACCTCGCAGGTGGTGACCGTGGACACCAAAGCGCCGCAGTACGGCATCACCATTGATGCCATCAGTGACGATACCGGGCAGTCCGGCAGCGATTTCATCACCAACGATACCTCGCTGACGGTGAGCGGCACGCTCGGCAGCGAGCTGCGCAGCGATGAACGGGTGCAGATCAGCCTGGACGGCGGGGCAACCTGGATCGACGTTACGGTGAACCATACCCAGTGGAGCTATACCGATACCCGCACGCTGACCGACAATGATTACACCTATCAGGTGCGCATCATTGACCAGGCAGGCAACGTCGGCTCAACCGCACAGCAGGTGGTGACGGTAGACACCACGCCGCCGGTGACGAAGGGCACGATCGTCAGCTATACCGATACCGACGGCGAGCGTACCGGGGTCTTTGGTGAAAACGTCTCGACGGATGATACCACGCCGCTCATCAGCGGCACCCTGAACCAGGGGCTGGCGGCCGGTGAAATTGCGCAGCTGTATCGCGACGGGGTCCTGTTGGGCCAGGTCACCATGAACGGCGCGACCAGCTGGTACTTCCAGGACAGCGGTCTGCGCGACGGTAACCATAACTACGTTCTGCGTATTACCGACGTGGCGGGGAACTACACCGACTCGAATGATTTTGTGCTGAAGGTCGATACCAGCATTCCGACCACCACGGCGACCATTGCCGCCCAGACGACGCCGGACACGACGCCGATTCTGAACGGTACCGTGTCGGCGGTGCTGACCAACGGGGAATATCTGGTCGTTACCGTCAACGGTAAAACCTACACCTCCGAAGCGGGCGGCGCGGTGGTGGTCGACCCGGACAATAACACCTGGTATCTGCAAATCCCGGACAGCGATGCACTGAGCGTGAAGAGCTATGACGTGACGGCGCAGGTGAAGAGCAGCGCGGGCAACGGCAACTCGACCGGCACCACCACGGGAAGCCTCGTGATTGGTAATGATGAGGCGATTACGCTGGGCTTCACGACGACCAGCTCAGGCTCATCGAACGCTGCGAGCTACATGCTGGATTCGGACGGGCTGTGGACGGTTACGGCGAACCAGCAAATCGCGTCGGCGAATGCCGACAGCCGCAACTCGTGGACGGTGGGAAGCAACTTTACGATGACCGGAACCTACACCTCCGGTACGTACGCGGATATCAACCGTGACGGTCTGAACGACATCCTGGCCGAAAGCACCAACTACAGCTACATGCAGCAGCTGATTAACAATGGCGACGGCACCTACACCTCGACTTCGCTCAGCGGCTTTGGGGCGCTGGTCTGGTACGGCGCGGTGGTGGCGATTGATATTCAGGGTGACGGTTACACGGACTTCGTGGTCGGCGATGCGGGCGGCCCGGACTCCAGCACCTTTATGCTGAACAACAATGGGACGCTGGTCGGTAGCTCGAAGTCCGGGACCTACGTCAACTTTGTGTCCGGCTCGACGGTGGGTAACTACAACAGCCTGATTGAAGCCTCCGGCGTTGACTTAAACAACGACGGTAAGGTGGATATTGCCCAGCACACTACTAACGGTAACAACTACTACGCGCTGTCGACGATGTTCAACCAGGGGGACGGGTCCTTTACCTGGGGGCAGAACTTCATCAACACCATGTACAGCGCTTACGGGTCTGGCGCGGCGACCAACGCCGTCAGCATGACCTGGGGCGACTTCAACGGTGATGGCTACATGGATCTGTACATGAGCATGTACCGCACCTCCAGCGGCACCGATCAGGGCGGCGTGCTGATGCTGAACGACGGCACCGGCAACCTGCTGGCGGGCACCGCGGTGGGCACCGCGACCACGGACAAATTCGTCGGTAACGTCAGCGTGGCGGTGGACTGGAACATGGACGGCAAGATGGACATCATCAAGCTGGCCAACAGCGGGCAGTCATGGCTTTACACCAACGATGGCATGCCGGGCTCGGCAAGCTTCACGGCGTCGAAGTTCAGCACTGCCACCTCCACGCAGGTGTCCGGCGCGGCGCGGCTCGACTACGACTGGGACGGCGCGCAGGATCTGCTGATCTTCCGCCAGAACGGCAGCGTGATCCTGGAGCGCAACACCAACACCGTTGCGCCGGGTACGGCCATGCATCTGAAGATTGTCGACAGCGAAGGGATCAACGCCTTCTTTGGCAACACCGTTCAGCTGTACAACTCTGCGGGCCAGCTGGTCGCCAGCCAGATCCTGAACGCGCAGTCGGGGATGGGGATTAACGACTCCTCGTCGCTGATCAGCTTCTACGGCCTGGACGCCAATGAGACCTACCACGCGGTGCTGGTGCGGGCGACCAACGGCGTCTCCAGTAACGTCACCTGGGACGGGCTGGAAGCGGGCAACGGTAAGGAAGGCTACGTGCTGACCGCAGAAGCCGCCACCGGAGGCCACAGCGGGACGATTGTCGGGACGGGCTATAACGACACCTTCGTTGCCGAAGCGGGTACCTATACCTACAACGGCTCCGGCGGCTGGTCGACGACGTCCGATCACGATACCTGGAGCAGCACCGGCGGTATGGACGTGGTGGATTACATCAATGCCAGCACGGGAGTAAACGTGAATCTGGGGCTGACGACGGCGCAAAACACCGGCTTCAACACCGCGACGCTGGTGAATATTGAAGGGGTTGCAGGCTCGAACCACGACGACGTGTTCACCGGTAACAGCGGTGATAACCAGTTCGAAGGACGCGGCGGCAACGACACCTTCAACATCGGTAGCGGCGGTCACGACACCTTGCTCTACAAGCTGATCAACGCGTCGGACGCCACGGGCGGAAACGGCAGCGACGTGGTGAACGGCTTCACCGTAGGGACCTGGGAGGGGACAGCGGACACGGATCGTATCGATCTGCGCGATCTGCTTTCCGGTAGCGGCTATACCGGCACCGGCTCGGCGAGCTATGTGAACGGCGTGGCGACGCTGGACAGCAGCGCGGGCAATATCACCGACTACATCCGTGTGGTGCAAAACGGCAGCAATACCGAGATCCAGGTTGACCTGGACGGTACCGGCGGCAATTTCTCGCCCACAACGCTTGTGACGTTGAACGGGGTGCAAACCGACCTGGCGACATTGCTGGCGAACCATCAGCTGTTAATTGCCTAAACGATGCGGCGGGGAGCGATCCCCGCCGCGCGTTGCGTGCAGTTAAACCGATTATTTGCCGGCTCGTTTAACAAGTGTTCGAATTTTAATCATTCCGTAAAGGTATCATTTCGATGCGAAATCACCGCACTGGACAGGACGTAGCATTATGAAGACTCATCCGCAGTACGAACCCTGGTTGCAGGGCATGCTTATCATCGCGAAACACTATCGGCTTGATTTCTCGGCGGAGCATGTTCGGGTCACGATTAACCATGAGAGCCACTCTCCACGCCAGCTGGTGCTGGAGGAGATGGCGCGTCAGCTCGGGCTGGGGATGCGTAAAGTGGCGGCAGAGACGGCGTCACTCGATCCATGGCGTCTGCCGATGCTGGCCGAGTTCACCGGCGGACAGATTGCGGTCATTAACCGCATGGACAGCGAAGGGAACGCGAGCCTGCAGTTTAGCGGCGACGGTGGTCTGGAGACCACGCTGACGCGTGACGCGCTGGGAACGCGTTTAAAAGCGCTCCTGGTGTTGCGCCCGCTTGAGTCCACCCCGGATGCCCGCGTCGATGACTACATCAAACCCTACGAGAAAAACTGGTTCTGGCAACTGGCGCTGAAAGACTGGCGGCGCTACAGCGATATCATGCTGGTCGCGCTGGTGGCTAACGTGCTGGCGCTGTCCGGGATGATTTTCTCGATGCAGGTGTATGACCGCGTGGTGCCGTCGCAGTCGGAAGCGACGCTGTGGGTGCTGTTTGGCGGCGTGATGGTGGCCATTCTGTTCGAGTTCATCATGCGCATGCTGCGGGTGCACATTTCCGATGTCATCGGTAAGCGCGCCGACCTGCGCATCTCCGAGCGCGTGTTTGCCCATGCGTTGCGGATTAAAAACGGCGCGCGCTCAAAATCCACCGGCTCGTTTATCGCGCAGATCCGCGAACTGGAGTCGGTGCGTGAGCTGATTACCTCAACCACCATTGCGGCGATCTCCGATCTGCCGTTCTTCCTGCTGTTTGTTTTCATCCTGTGGATGATTGGCGGCCCGCTGGTGCTGGTGGTGCTGCTCGCCGTGCCGCTGCTGCTGATCCCTGGCCTGCTGGTACAGCGTCCGCTAGGGAAACTCTCCAGCGAGGGGATGCGTGAATCCGCTATCCGCAACGCAACGCTGGTTGAAGCGGTGCAGGGCATCGAAGACATCAAGCTGATGCGGGCGGAACAGCGTTTCCAGAATCAGTGGAATAACACCAACGACGTCGCGGCAAGCGTCGGCATGAAGCAGCGCTGGCTGACGGGGCTGCTGCTGACCTGGACCCAGGAAGTGCAGTCCATCGTCTATGCCGTAGTTCTGCTGGTGGGCTGTTATCTGGTGATTGCGGGCGACATGACCACCGGTGCGCTGGTGGGGACCTCTATTCTGGCCTCGCGCACCATTGCGCCGTTATCACAGATCTCGGGCGTGCTGTCACGCTGGCAGTCGGCAAAAGTGGCGCGCAAGGGGCTGGATGAACTGATGCAGCGTCCGATTGACGACCCGCAGCAGGGCAAAAAGGTGCACAAGGCGCATCTGCGCGGCGACTATGCGCTCAACGATGTCGGGTTCTGGTACGACGACGAAGAGAAACTCACGGTGCTGAGTATCAGCAAATTGACGATCCGCGCCGGGGAGCGCATCGCGGTGCTGGGGCGTAACGGTTCGGGCAAGAGCACGCTGCTGCAGGTGCTGGCGGGGATGCAGGAGCCTCAGCAGGGCAGCATCCTGCTGGATGACATTGCGCTAAACCACCTTGATCCGGCCGACGTGCGCCGGGATATGCAGCTGCTGAGCCAGCAGGCGCGGCTGTTCTTTGGCTCTATACGCGACAACATTGTGATGGGCAACCCGCTGGCGACCGATGATGAGATCCATCAGGCGCTGGTGAACAGCGGCGCGCTGGAGTTTGTCCGCAAGCAGAAGATGGGGCTTAACTACATCATCAACGAGGGGGGCGCTGGCTTATCGGGTGGTCAGCGTCAGGCGCTGCTGCTGGCGCGCGCGCTCATCACTTCGCCAAATATTTTGCTGCTGGATGAACCTACCGCCTGGCTGGATGAGATGAGTGAGAAGCACGTTATCCAGCATCTTCATCAGTGGCTGGGCAAGCGTCGTACGCTGGTGGTGGCAACCCACCGACTGCCGATTCTGGAGCTGGTGGACCGTATTATCGTGCTGGAAAACGGCAAGATTGTGATGGACGGTCCTCGCGATGCCATCCTGCGCCAGCACGGAATGGCGGCGCAAAAAACGCCGCAGCGTACCGTCACCCTGAAACCCGCACCGGTGGCTCAGGAGGGCGTAGCATGAATGATTTAACGCGTTATAACAGCCGCCTGAAAGAGCCGCGCCTGCCGCGTTCAACGCTGGTGGCATGGTCGCTGTTTGCGCTGCTGGCGGCGTTCATCATCTGGGCGAGTCTGTTCCAGCTGGATGAAGTGACCACCGGTAGCGGCAAAGTGATCCCGTCCTCCCACGAGCAGGTGATTCAGTCGCTGGAGGGGGGGATTATCCATAGCCTGCTGGTGCGCGAGGGTGATATCGTCGAGCGCGGTCAGCAGCTGGCGCAACTGGACCGCACCAAAACCGAATCCAGCGTGCTGGAGAGTGAATCCCGGCTGAATGCCGCGCTGGCCACCGCCGCACGCCTCAATGCTGAGGTAAACAACACGGCGCTGGTGTTCCCGGATGAGCTGGACGATGACGTTGAACTGGTAAAACAGGAAACGGCGCTGTATCAGTCGCGGCGGGAGAGCCTGGAGAAAGGGTTAGCCGGCCTGCGTCAGGGGGCTGAGCTTGTGCAGCGCGAACTGGCCTTAACCCGCCCGCTGGTGACCCAGGGCGCAGCCAGTAAGGTAGAAGTGTTGCGTCTTGAGCGTCAGAAGAATGAGCTTGAGAGCAAAATCACCGAAATGAAAAACCAGTATTACGTCCGCGCCCGCGAGGAACTTTCAAAGGCTAACGCGGAAATAGAAGCGCAACGTTCGGTGATGAAAGGGCGCGAGGATTCTCTGACGCGCCTGACCTTTAACGCGCCGGTCCGAGGGATTGTTAAAGATATCGACGTGACCACGGTGGGCGGCGTCATTCCACCCAACGGTAAACTGATGAGCCTGGTGCCGCTTGACGACCAGATGGTGATTGAGGCGAAAATCTCTCCGCGCGACGTGGCGTTTATCCATCCAGGACAGAAGGCGCTGGTAAAAATTACTGCCTATGACTACTCCATTTATGGCGGGCTGGAAGGTGAGGTGACGATGATTTCGCCGGACACGCTGCAGGATGAGGTGAAAAGGGATGTGTATTACTACCGCGTTTATATCCGCACCGACAGTAATCATCTGACCAATAAACAGGGCAAGGAATTTCCGGTTTTCCCCGGCATGATCGCCACCGTGGATATCAAAACGGGAAGCAAAACGATTATGGATTATCTGCTGAAGCCGCTGAACAAAGCGAAAGAGGCGTTGCGGGAAAGATAAAAAGCTGGCGTTCGGGAGACCGGACGCCAGTTAGTTTATACGGTTGTTGTTATGATGTGTGCAGTTCGTCGTTCTTTTGGAACAATATTTATGTAGTGCGTAACATAGGCAAAATATAACGCGGCATAATTTTCGACCAGTTCAATAAACGCCGGGTATATCGCCATTCGCCCGTCACCCCGATCTTTCAAATACCCCATCTCCTGGGCTGCCTTGATAATGCGGGTCACATGAATACGCGAAACAAAAAACTCTTTTGCAAGCGTTGCAGGTGAATATTCAATGGTTGCGCCGTGTGCGGTTTTGTTTTTGACGGCCTGCAGGTAGAGATAGAGCATAATCATGCGCCCGCCGTCTTTATCAATAAAAAGTCCAACTTCAGGCAAGATCTTCCTGAAGGTTAAGCCCCGAAAAAGATATTCCGCCGCCCGGCGGAAGAAATTATTCCGCGAAACGTCATGATCCAGTAAGTTGACATCAATGTTAAACGCAGGGTACAGAATACTGACGGGCACAAATGCGCCGGACATATAACGTTTGAGTTCCTCCAGTCCTTTTTGCGTGGGGGCAATATTGGTTTTACGTCGGTCTTCGGTGCAGCGCCAGGTTTTGATTCGCCCGGTCGTTCGAAGCAGAGTGATTATCGCAATAACGCTGTTAGGACTGGCAATTTTATAACGGGAACATAACTCTTTTATCTCGGAAACCGACTCGGCCTGATTGCCAAAGATGAAACAGCACATCGAGAGGATAATATTGAATCGGGATTCCTGAAGCATGGTTTTGTAAAACAGGGGCTGCTTTTTATAGATGACATCATTGATGGTGTAGTGCTCGCGTATTGCCTCGCCAAATCGGGGGTTATTCTTGATGACATCCCTTCGATGTAGCAAGGCCCTGGATGAGATATGATTATCCATAGCATTTTCTCTTTATTTGAACGAACCGATAAATGAAGGATCCAGTCTTCGTTTCGGAATTTTATTATACCCTGACATAAGAATATTTACCGTCGTTATTTGAAAAGAAAGATATATTTATTGCGCTTATGGATGCGGAAGATGATTAACCCAAAGATGTTCAGGCTCAATTGCAGGATAACAGTATATTAACCATCGCGCGTACTGTAAGATAAATATATGCATCTGGTTAAATGATTGTTGTTAGCTTTTACCTTTAGTTCCGTATTTCTCTCAGAATCGTCTTCTGTCGGAAAGGATCGCCTTTTTGTCTTCAGGAGCAGGCCATGGCCCATCAAAATACGTTCGAAGTTTCTGCCAGCCTTGAGCAAAAATTTGTTATCTCAGCCTGCAGTTTTACCTATCAAGGATACAGCCTTTTTCTAAAGGAGCAGGGGATCACGGCTTCGCAAATCCGATTTAACGGAGAGACGATTGCCCAGGGTGATATTAAGAATATCGTTATAAATCAGTATGCCGAGATATCGGTCTTTCTTGACAATGATGTGGTTAACTTACTGGATACGCTCAAGAAATTGGCTACGTTACTCAATGTGCTGCCGGTTATCCGCACGGTGACGCTCTATGGTCAGATACCCGATAGCTGGCTGTATCGTACGCTTGAAAATATGGTGGATAATAAAAATACGCTCTCTATGGTACGCGTGGCCACGCTGGTTGATGTCATCAACTGCGTTAAAACGAGTGATGGCCTGCGCCAGGCGCGTTCTCAGTTATTAAGTAAAAAATCGTTTTACTGTGAATATAAAGGCACGATGAAAGGATTAACCCGGCGCGAGCTTGACGTGTTACTGAATTTCTACCGCGGGATTTCCATAAAAGTACAGTGTGAAAGTTTGGGGCTGTCGAACAAAACGCTTTACACTCACCGAAAGGAAGGGGTGAAAAAATTACATCTGATAAAACCCTGGTTAAGCGATCGTAACCTGTTCAGAATGGAAGAGAGTAACCACAAGGATATGCAGGAAGAAGGACTTTCATCGCGCGAAGTCGAGATCTTTAACGCGTTACTGAGGCGGGAAATATTCCCGGTGTATCAAATTATCACCGATCGCTTTAAAAAAGGGGTGGGCTTTGAAATTTTGTTACGCTGGAACAATAACGGTAAAGTCTTAAAGCCAACCGAGTTTATGACAGACATTTCCAGCGTGGAAATATGGCTGAAAATCACCGCGCTGGTGATCCACGCAGCTGTCTCAGGTATCAATAAATACAATGGTAAATTCTATTTTTCGGTGAATATTCCCCCGCAACTGGCTTCGGGTAACGCCTTGCCGGGCATGGCAAAAAAAGCGACGGGAATGCTCTTACAGCCGCAGTGGGCGTCGAAACTTGTGTTTGAGTTTGCTGAAACCATTGATGTCACAAAAGATAAAGCAATCCCGGAAACCATGCAGCGTTTACGCAATACCGGCTGCAGATTATTCCTCGACGATTGTTTCTCAGACCACCATGTGATGTTCCCGGTTCGCCAGGTGCATTTTGACGGATTGAAACTGGATCGCGATATTGTCGAACAGTTTGTCGCCAATGATAATGACTATAATCTGATCAAAACCATTCAGTTCTACAGTGATATAACAGGAAGCGAGTGCGTTGCAGAAGGCGTGGACAGCGAGGAGAAATTTGAAAAACTCGCCGCTTTAGGCATTAAAAGCTTTCAGGGATATTATTTGTCGCGTGCGGTAAAAGAGGATGAATTAGATCGTATGGTGAGATTATTTAGCTAATGCAAAAGTGGCTGGCGGGCAGCAGGGCGTGATTTAACCCTTGCTGCCCACCCGCGCAAATTCAGAGTTTTTCCATCAAGTATTAAATATCGTCTCGCGTGAAGCCTACCACAATTTCCAGGGTATTGCGGATCACATCGCAGGCTTCAGGTTCTTTCGTTATTTCCAGGGCGTGAACCAGCTGTAAGATAATCTCTTTATTTGAAAGGTTATCACCGCAAAGCATAATGCACCGTATTGCCGATCCTAACACTTCAGCCTCATCAGAAAGATGCGAACCCGCGTTAAGAAAATGCTCGGCCAGTCCCTTATCATGCAGTGCTTCGAAATTATAGGCTTGCTGTATAATCGCTTTGCTCATGGTAGTCACCGTGTTGGTCGTAAATTAGTGTTTTTTGTCGGGCGCAAGAAGCGTGTCTTTTTTAAAAAGTGAACGAATTCGACCAACGTCATAATCCCCGATCACTCTTCCACGATCTTTCGAAACGCCGGTTATGCGCTGACGCACTTCATCTTCAGCGGCAATCAATGCATTTTTGCGTTCATCATTTGACTCAACATTCGCCATCGCAAGGAGCCGATTAGCAAGAGATGCAAAGGTGATAGGCCCGTTTTCCTTGAGGATGGTTAACACGGCCTCGCCAATTAAATCATCTTTAAGTCGTTCAAATTTAGTTCTATGCATAACGTCTATCTCACTCTGCTACGGCCTTGACGCCGTAACATTGGGTTAGTTATCGCGTACTGATAAGTATATTCTCTGTCTCTGCGTAACCAACTTTGTCACTTCACAATCAATTTTCAGGTTAGCGCTCAAAGAAGAGGGCGATGAGACCGTTGTAATGTGCCTTTTCGTGCTCACAGGATGACTCTTCAATGCGTCGCAGAAGCTTTGTACAAATTGTCATTCTGCTCAGTTGTACGTTTTCTTTGATAATTTCACTGACGATCAACCCGAGCGTCTCCTGCTTGGTTGGTATGTTGTTTTTGTTAAAATACAAAGTGATAGCGTGTTCTGTTGTCGAAGGCACTGAGTTGCGACGCATCATTTTCCACCGTTATCAAACATTTTCGTAACATCGATGTGATTGAATCTATACCATCCTGGTAAATCTGTACAGAGAAAGTGTACAACTTTTTCATTTTTGTGAAGAATATATTCTCCTGCTTAAGCACACATTTTCAGATTCTCTGCAATACTTTTTCCATACCGAAAAGGAGGGTATTCCATGCAAGACGGTTACTACTGGATAAAGTTCAGGGGCATCGTGCAGAAAGCCCGCTACTCTGACATTCCCGCGACGGATGTAGAGAAGGGCGAGCAGACGAGGGGCGTCTGGCACTTAATGGGAGAGGATATCGAAGTATGTTCTTCGGCGGAGGCCGTTGTTTTGTCAGAACTTCTGGGAGAGTCTGGAGCAGATATTTATTGAACGCTAACGCAGCAAGAAAAAAGGCCCCGTGGGGCCTGATATTATTTACGGCCGAGCAGAAGGCCAAGCACCACACCTACTGCACCCGCAGCAATGAGGCCTGACAGCGGATTATTTCTGACCGCTTCCGTCACATCCGAAACGGCATCGCTGGCCTGAGCAGCGTATTTTTTCGCAGCACCTTTCATCTGGTGCTTAGGTGAGTCAACGACATCGCCAAACTGCTGCTGTGCAGAGCCTGCCAGTTCATCAAGTTTGTTTTTCGCTTTGTCGCCCGCGTAGTCGGCATTCTTATCAGCATTAAAATCAGACATTGTTTCCCTCCTTTTGTAGATAGTTTAAGGATAGACCCAGTTTCAGAATTTATGTGCTTTAACCTTAAAAGTGATGCGTTTGGAGGCCTTTTTAGGATATGTCTCCCTGTTGGGTAGCCTGGGTGCGGCTGACAACTGTTAAGTTATTTTTGTTTATATAATCCACAGAGATAAATTAATAACGCATTGATGATAAAGGATAAAATGAATAAAATAGTGGTGTAATTGTCGTTCCAGTCCAGCTCTGTGACAAAACCGAAATTTCTGGTGTACAGGTGATAAAGAAGCACGTCAGGAAGGAAGTAGCAAAGAAGTGTATATATCACGAACAACATCATTGTTTCGGCAATCCACCTCAGAGCATGTTTTTTTGCGCTCATCAGTATACCTGTATCGTGCCCAGAGCTTTTAATTGTGGTGTGACCATCATTGCTCCTGAAGAAAGTACTAAATCCACCTAATCCCACTCTCTTAACCTGATTTTTTTGTGATCAAAAAAGCGCAATAAGTGACAAGGCTTGCAAGGAAAATAGCGGTGGCGAAAAAAACGTACAAAACAAAATCCATTATTAATTCATCACCATATATTCCAAAGTGCTCCGCCATAGCGTACTGGGTCTCTGGCGTAACAAGTTTATAAAGTGTGAGTAATGACAGAAACACCACGATAAACCATATCAAAACCAACGTGATGGCTTTCATTTAATAAACCTGGACAACGCCGTGCGCGATCAAATAGTTCCCTAATTGTTGCCCTCCCGTTCTGAGCAGTGCAGATGCCAATATCTTAAAGTCGCTCTGACTATAAAGCGTGATGCAACCCTTACTCAGCCCGGACGGCCCAATGGGATGCAATCTGAATTCACCCCGCCTTACTCCCTCAACAAATGTCTCATCATTTATCACTCCATCATCACGAAGTAGCGCGAACCACTCACTTCGATTCGAGCCAGTAAAAAAAGTGTTTACGCTATCTTTTGTTTGAGTGTACCAGCCGCCCAGTCCACGCAACACTATGTAATAGCGACCAGTAGGCAGCGGCCCAATGCTTGGCATTTTTGCGCAATCTGGATCATTCGTTGCGATCCCGTTCCCGGAAAATGCTGGAAAAAATCCCACGCCTGGCACGGCTAATGTTGCGTACTTTCCGCCACTAAGTTGGAAATAGCATTGCAACAAGTTCATCAGCGGTCATTCCATGAATCTTCAAAAATTATATTTCCGTCGCAGTACTTCCATGTGATCTTCTCGTAACGCAACGAAATGTTTTCGAGATGATTGTGCTTTTCCATTGCCGGGTTTTTAACGTCATGCATCAGCGGGCATATCGAGACGACTTTGACGTTCTCAAGCAGCATATTGAAGTACTCCACCTCCTGGCCTGCATCGTTGATCTTGTACCACTTAAATTCCGCAGATTTTAGCGTCTGCCCGGTGGCTACCGCTTTGTACAAGTATGGGCTGGCGCTGTCGAACTCCTTTTCGAATACCAGTGCGCTATGCACGCGGGTACCCGTGATTTTTCCCGTCATGCTATCGGTTGGCAGGTGCATACCATGACCAAACCCTACAACCTCAATAGAACCTTCTCGGTACCTTACATCTACCGAGCCTTTAATATCCGCGCCACCGTCGTCCTTTAACCACAGGTATGCTGGAATTGCCATTGCTAAACTCCTTTTAAGTAGACATTTCGGATATCTAATAAATACCTCTTTCCCCAATGCAGTTAGACAAAAAATGTCATATAAGATATTGATAAATAAGTATGTTATTAGGGATGTGGCGAATGGTTTTTTTGAAGGACCTCATGACAATTGCCCCAAAAGCCTCAACACAAGGATGTTTACATGAAGCCGATAAACACGTTACTATACCCCCCTATAGTATATAGGAGGGCGTATGCCGCATTCACCTGCTGACAAAAAACGTATCCTTACTCGCGTACGCCGCATCCGGGGCCAGGTCGATGCCCTCGAGCGTGCGCTTGAGTCCGGCGAACCCTGTCTGGCCATTCTGCAGCAAATTGCCGCCGTGCGCGGTGCGGCGAATGGCCTGATGGGCGAAATGGTCGAAATTCACCTCAAAGATGAGCTGGTCACGGGAGAGACAACCCCGGATCAGCGGGCAGTTCGGATGGCGGAAGTCGGCCATTTGCTGCGCTCTTATCTAAAATAAACCCACAGACCTCACTACAAGGGAAGAGACACTATGAAATCTCGCGCAGCTGTTGCATTCGGTCCAGGCCAGCCGTTGAAAATCGTTGAAATTGACGTCGCGCCGCCGAAAAAAGGCGAAGTGCTGATCAAAATTACCCACACCGGCGTGTGTCATACCGACGCCTTTACCCTGTCGGGTGAGGATCCGGAGGGCGTGTTCCCGGCGGTGCTCGGCCACGAAGGCGGCGGCGTGGTGGTTGAAGTAGGCGAGGGCGTCACCAGCCTGAAGCCCGGCGACCACGTTATTCCGCTGTACACCGCCGAATGCGGTGAGTGCAAGTTCTGTAAATCCGGTAAAACCAACCTGTGCCAGGCGGTACGCGCTACCCAGGGCAAGGGACTGATGCCTGACGGCACCACCCGTTTCTCCTTGAACGGTGAACCGATTTATCACTACATGGGCACCAGTACCTTCAGCGAATACACCGTGTGTGCGGAGATCTCGCTGGCGAAGGTTAACCCGCAGGCACCGCTGGATAAAGTGTGTCTGCTGGGCTGCGGCGTGACGACCGGTATCGGCGCGGTACACAACACTGCGAAAGTGAAAGAGGGCGATACCGTTGCGGTATTCGGTCTGGGCGGAATTGGCCTTGCGGTTATCCAGGGCGCGGTTCAGGCAAAAGCCGGGCGTATCATCGCGGTGGACACCAACCCGGAGAAATTCAAACTCGCGGGTGAGATGGGCGCGACCGATTTCGTGAACCCAAATGATGACGCAAGGCCGGTTCAGGAGGTGATTGTTGAGCTGACCGACGGCGGCGTTGACTTCAGCTTCGAGTGTATCGGCAACGTCAATGTGATGCGTGCTGCGCTTGAATGCTGCCACAAAGGCTGGGGCGAAAGCATCATCATCGGCGTCGCGGGTGCGGGGCAGGAGATCAAAACCCGTCCGTTCCAGCTGGTCACGGGCCGCGTATGGCGCGGATCGGCGTTCGGTGGTGTGAAAGGCCGTACTCAACTGCCGGGCATGGTAGAAGATGCGATGGCTGGCAAAATCCAGCTCGATCCGTTCATTACCCACCGTTTACCGCTGGATCAGATCAACGAAGCGTTCGATCTGATGCATCAGGGCAAGTCCATTCGTACCGTCATACATTTCGGCGACAACTAATTATTCTGCCAGCGGTTTTTGCCGCTGGCCTTTCCTGCATATTCTTCTCTAAAGTGTGACCTGGCTGGCGCTTTTAGCCATAAGCAAATTCCCCGCCGTGCCGATGACTATTTTACAGGCGTGTTTATACGCATCTTACCTATAAGAGAGTCGACGGTCATGGACAACACAACATCGATGCAGGCGCAGCAGCGGCTGGGCTTCTTGCATCATATCCGGCTGGTTCCGCTGTTTTCCTCCATTCTCGGTGGCATTATTCTTCTGTTCGCCCTGAGCGCAGGGCTGGCAGGGTATTTCCTGCTAAAAGCCGATACCGATCAGCAGGATGTTACATCCGAAATTCAGGTACGTATGGGGCTGTCGAACAGTTCGAACCATCTGCGTACCGCCCGTATCAATATGATCCACGCCGGTGCGGCGAGCCGTATCGCGGAAATGGACGCGATGAAAGAGAACATCGCCGAGGCGGAAAAACGCATCAAGCAGTCGCAGGAGGGGTTTACCGCCTATATGAACCGTCCGGTCCGTTCCCCTGCGGATGAAGCCCTGGACAGCGATCTGAAAACCCGCTTCGATGCCTATATCGCTGGTCTTCAGCCGATGCTCAAATATGCCAAAAACGGCATGTTTGAAGCCATCATCAATCACGAAAATGAGAGCGCCCGTCCGCTGGATGATGCCTATAACGACGTGCTGTTAAAGGCGATCAAGATCCGTACCGATCGCGCTAACGCCCTCTCCACGCAGGCGTATACCCGCACCCAGCTGGGGCTGATGTTTATGGTTGGGGCTTTTGCGTTAGCCCTGGTGCTCACGGTGATGACCTTCGTGGTGCTGCGCCGTACCGTGATCAACCCGCTCCAGCGCGCGGCTACGCGCATCGAGAATATCGCGAAGGGCGATTTGACGATGCCGGACGAGTCGACGGGCCGCAGCGAGATTGGCCGTCTGACGCGGGACCTGCAGACGATGCAGCACTCGCTGGTGACCACGGTAGGGACCGTGCGTCAGGGAGCGGAGGAGATCTACCGCGGCACGAGTGAGATTTCCGCCGGTAATACCGATCTGTCATCGCGTACCGAACAGCAGGCCGCCGCCATTGAGCAGACCGCGGCCAGCATGGAGCAGCTGACGGCAACCGTGAAGCAAAACGCCGATAACGCTCACCATGCCAGCAAGCTGGCGGAGGATGCGTCCGGTAAAGCCAGCCGGGGTGGCCAGATGGTCTCCGGGGTGGTGAAAACGATGGGCAACATCTCCACCAGTTCGAAGAAAATTTCTGAAATCACTGCCGTCATCAACAGCATTGCTTTCCAGACCAATATCCTTGCGCTCAACGCCGCAGTAGAGGCGGCGCGTGCCGGAGAACAAGGGCGTGGATTTGCGGTGGTGGCAAGCGAAGTGCGTACCCTGGCGAGCCGCAGTGCCAACGCCGCGAAAGAGATTGAAAGCCTGATCAACGAGTCCGTTTCACTGATTGACCAGGGCTCTGGCGAGGTGGTAGCAGCGGGTAACACCATGAATGAGATTGTTGATGCGGTGAAACGCGTCACCGATATCATGCTTGAAATTGCTGCCGCGTCGGATGAACAGAGTCGCGGTATCGTTCAGGTAAGCCAGGCTATCTCTGAAATGGATAAAGTAACCCAGCAGAACGCCTCGCTGGTGGAAGAAGCCTCAGCGGCGGCGGCATCTCTGGAAGAACAGGGCGCGCGTCTGACCGAGGCGGTAGGGGCATTTCGTCTGAGCGGCGCGAAGCAGGGCCGCGCGGTGACGGCTGCACCGGTGGCGCAGAACGTACCGTTGCGCCAGGCGGCAACGATTTCCGGGGATAACTGGGAGACGTTCTGAGTCGCGGAGTGTATCGGGTGGCGCTTCGCTTACCCGACCTATAACATCTGACCTACAAAAAAAGGGACCTTTCGGTCCCTTTTTCATTGTTTACTTCTTGTCCGGTAACGCATACGCGATAACGTAATCACCGCGATCCGGTGACTGGCGCGCGCCGCCTGCGTTGATGATGATGTACTGTTTACCGGTTTTCGGCGAAACGTAGGTCATCGGGCCGGACTGGCTGCCCACCGGCAGACGGTCTTTCCAGATCTCTTTCCCGGTTGCGGTATCAAACGCGCGCAGGTAGAAGTCCTGGGTACCGGCAAAGAACAGCAGGCCGGACTGCGTGGAGAGTGATGCCCCAAGCGTAGGCATACCGATCGGGATTGGCATATGCATGCGGATCCCCAGCGGACCGGTGTCTTCGACCGTGCCGACCGGAACCTGCCACACCAGCTTGCCGGATTTCAGGTCAACGGCTGACATGGTGCCAAACGGCGGCTTCTGACACGGAATGCCCAGCGGCGACAGGAAACGTTCGCGCATTGCGCCGAACGGCGTGCCGTCCATCGGGACAATCCCCATTTCGATACCGCTGGCGTCTTTCGCCACGTTAGCGCGAGGAACCATGTAGTTCGCCAGCCCCAGACGCATGTCGTTAACGAACATCAGGCCATTGTTCGGGTCAACCGACACGCTGCCCCAGTTCATCCCGCCAAGAGAGCCAGGGAATTGCAGAGAGCGGTCCAGACCCGGCGGGGTAAAGACGCCCTGATGACGCATCTCTTTAAACTGAATACGGCACAGCAGCAGGTCAACCGGCGTTGCGCCCCACATGTCGGATTCGGTCAGCGTCTGGTTGCCGATCATCGGCATGCCAACGGAATAGGGCTGAGTAGGCGAATAGCGCTCACCCTCAACGTTACCCGCAGGCACAGGGCGTTCTTCAACTTTCGCCACCGGCTTGCCGGTTTCGCGGTTGAGCATAAAGATCATGCCCTGCTTGCTGGTCTGTACCAGCACTGGCGTGGTACCGCCTTTACCGTCCGGCAGATCGTACAGCAGCGGCTGGGAAGGCAGGTCGAAATCCCACAGGTCGTGGTGCGTGGTCTGGAAATGCCAGCGAACCTGGCCGGTGGAGGCGTCCACGGCGACAATCGACGAGCTGTACTTGTCATCCAGCGCGGTACGTTCACCCGCCCAGAAATCTGGCGTTGCGTTACCCGTTGGCAGATAAATCAGGTTCAGTCCGGCGTCGTAGGACATGGCAGACCAGACGTTCGGGGTACCGCGCGTGTAGGTCTTGCCTTCTGGGGGCTCGCCGGTCAATGCAGGGTTGCCCGGATCCCAGGCCCACGCCAGTTTACCGGTATGAACGTCGTAGGCACGTACCACGCCCGGCGGTTCACCGGTGGAGAAGTTATCCGCCACGCGTCCGCCGACCACGACCACGTTGCCCGCGACCAGCGGCGTCGAGGTTTGCTGGTAATAGCCGGGTTTAATTTCACCCATGCCGACGCTCAGGTCGACAGTGCCATGGTCGCCAAAGTCGTCACAGACCTTGCCGTTGTCCGCGTTGATAGCAATCAGACGGGCATCAGTGGTAGGCAGGAACAGGCGACGCGGGCAGGCCGCAGGCTGAGTTTCTGCTTGTGACGTTGTCACGCTCGAGCGATCTTCAAAGTAGCCCAGCCCGCGGCAGCGCTGCCAGTTCGGGGCCGTTGCTTTTGAGTCGTAACGCCATTTCTCTTTGCCGGAGTCAACATCCAGCGCCAGCACTTTGCTGTACGGCGTACACACGTACAGCGTGTCGCCTACCTGCAGCGGGGTGTTCTGATCTTCTGCACCCGAGCCGTTGCTTTGAGGGATGTCGCCGGTATGGGCCACCCAGGCCACTTTGAGCTCGTTGATGTTTTGCTTATTAATCTGGTCGAGTGCGGCAAAACGGTCACCGTGGGTGGTGTTTCCCCAGTGTTCCCAGTTCTTCTGCTGTTCGCCGGGTGCCACCGGTTTTACTGGCACCGGTTCGTTGGCCGCGACCAGCGTTTGCGGTTTGAACATCCAGCCGAGGCTCACCAGCATACCAACAGCCAGCACCGCCGCAACGCCAAAGGCAGGCGCTTTGTTCACCGGCGTGCCGTGCTGCGCCGCGCGCAGATAAGGCCATACGATGGCACACAGAAACGCCAGCACCGCAAAGGTGAACAGGCGTGAGAACAGCGGCCAGAAATCCCAGCCTGCATCGCTCACTGCCCAGAACAGCGAGGTGATAAACGCCAGGGCGTAGAGCACGATCCCGATGGTGCGATTGGTGAAAATCAGGATGGCAGCAATCACCATCACGATGCCCATGATCAGGAAGTACCAGCTTCCGCCCACGGTGGCGAGCTTTAAGCCCAGCCCGCCGACAGCCAGACCGATGAGCACCATCAGTCCGGCAAGAAGCCACTGCAGAATACGAGGTACTCCGCGTGGCGCGTTGCCAAATGCCATTTCTGTCTCCTTAAATACACCCGTCCTGTCAGGCTTGCGTGGTGTCTGTACCAAATGGGTAATTAATATTGAGGTTAAGCAGGGTTTCACGCTTAAGGCAGGGCTTTAAGCGGCTAAATTCACCTTTTATAAATGATGTGTGAACCATTTGGTGAATTCGTGGCTATGATAAATCTGTTAAATTGTTTTACGCAATTGTTAATGAATAATTTCGCATTTATTGATTAGCAAAAAGAAGCAACCCGTCATCACGACGGGTTAAGCAGGCGGGAGAAAAAGGGGTAATTACACCGGCATGGACTTACGAATTGCGCTCAGCAGGGTTTGCGCGCCCGCCGAGAGCGGGGTATCCACGCGGGTCAAAATGCCGATAGGTTCGCCCGCCCCGGGAGAGGTGACCGGCAGTGCAATCAGCGTGCCGCGGCGTAAATCGTCTTTGACCGCCCCTGACGGGACAAACCAGACATAGTCGTAATCGACGGTAAGTTGGCGCGAAAGGGAGGCCGACAGCGTTTCGATGCAGCCCGAGGGCAGCGAGCAGCCCTGCATCTGCAGCATGGTTTCGGCGTTCTGTCGCGGGACCGTGCCCTGCGGCGACACCACCACTGGCCACTCCATAACCCGGCTCAGGGTGACGGTGTCCTGCAAGAGTGGATGATTTGGCCGCACCACCAGCTTGAGGGATTCGAGAAACAGCAGCTCATAGTTCAGGCCGCTCATCAGTTCGGGGTCGGACATTCTGCCGATACCCAGATCCAGTTCGCCGGATTTCAGCCCCGCGAGCAGCATGGTGTTGTTCATGGTGGCGACCTGAAGCGTGGTGTGCCGTTGCTGCCGGTGAAACTGCCCGATAACCGGCGGCAAGATCCCCAGCGCCGCAGTAGGCAGCGCGCCTATGCGTACCACTTCGCAGACGGGTTCATCTTTACGGTTTAAAGCCTGACCTGCGGTGTTAAGGGCGTCAAGCACCTTAACGGCGTGCGTAAGAAATTGCTCCCCCACGATGGTCAATTGCGCCCCGAGGCGGCCGCGATCGAACAGGCGCGTTCCGGTGAGCTGCTCGAGTTCGTTCAGCGTTTTTGAAAGTGCAGGTTGACTGAGATTAAGGGTTTCAGCCGCACGCCCCAGCGTTCCCTGTTGAGCGACGGCCACAAATGTATGTAAATGGCGCAAGCGTATGCGCTGACTGAACAGACCATTTTTTTCCATAGGCGATGTTTAAAACAGAGCGATGCCGCTGACAAGCGATGTTGTTTAATTTTGATAACTTCATTGCAAAATATTATTAACATTCGATCTGTTTGAGTTACAAGCGCTTTTTGGTCCGGGCGGGCTGGCGCGCCGCCCTGACCCTGGATTTATCAGTGGTAACCTTCGGTATCAGACACTTTGCCGCGGAAAACGTAGTAGCTCCAGGCGGTGTACACAAGGATCACCGGGATGATTAACAGCGTGCCGACCAGCATAAACAGCTGACTGGAAGGCGGGGCTGCGGCTTCCCACAGGGTAATGCGCGGGGGAATGATATGCGGCCACAGGCTGATGCCCAGCCCGCTGAACCCGAGGAAGATAAGCCCAAGGGTCAGCAGGAACGGGCGGGCGTGGCTGTGCGGGTTGTGAGTCATTCGCCAAATCCACAGGCTCAGCACGCCAACCAGCAGCGGAACCGGGAGGAACCAGAAAAAGTTTGGCAGCGTGAACCAGCGCTCGGCCACGTACTGCCAGCCAAGCGGTGTCCAGATACTTACCACGGCAATCACCGCAATCAGCGCCAGCAATACCCGGCGGGTAAGATAGCGCATGCGGATCTGCAGTTCACCTTCGCTTTTCATTATAAGCCAGGTGGTGGCGAGCAGGGTGTAAGCGACCATAAGGCCCAGGCCGCAGAACAGGTTGAACGGGGTGAACCAGTCGAGCGCAGAGCCAGCGAAACGTCGGCCTTCAACGTCGAAGCCGTTGATCATCGCCCCCACGACAATCCCCTGGCTGAAGGTGGCAAGCAGCGAGCCGCCAGCAAAGGCATAGTCCCAGAATTTGCGGTGCGACGGCGTGGCCTTAAAGCGAAACTCGAACGCCACCCCGCGAAAGATCAGGCCAATCAGCATAGCGGTCAGGGGAATGGTCAGGGCATCGATGATGACCGCATAGGCCAGCGGAAAGGCGCCAAACAGCCCCGCGCCGCCCAGCACCAGCCAGGTTTCATTGCCATCCCACACCGGGGCTACGCTGTTGACCATCACATCGCGTTCTTTCGCGTCGCCGACAAAATTAAACAGCAGGCCAATGCCCAGATCGAAACCGTCCATGATGATGTACATCAGCGTGGCAAAAACGATGATCGCGATCCAGATGACAGAGATATCAACGCCCATCAGGGTCTCTCCTGTTCAGAAACCGACTCGGCGGCAGACAGCGGACGGGCAGGGGTGCCCGAGGTATTCGATGTCAGCGTGCTGACAGGTTGTGGGCCTTTCTTGATCAGCCTGACGAGATAGACATAGCCCACGCCAAAGACCGAACAGTAGACCAGGATAAAGGCCAACAGGCTGATGCTCATTTGCAGCGTGCTATGCAGCGATACCGCGTCAATGGTGCGCAGATAGCCATAGACCACCCACGGCTGACGGCCCACCTCGGTGGTGACCCAGCCCGCCAGCAGCGCGACCAGCCCGGCAGGCCCCATACAGAAGGCGAACCAGTGAAACAGACGGGAGTGGTACAGCCGGTTGCGATAGCGTAGCCAGACGCTGATCGCCCCAAGCGCAATCATCAGCAGCCCCATGCCAACCATAATGCGGAATGACCAGAAGACGATAAGCGAGTTTGGACGCTCGTCTTTGGGGAACTCTTTCAGGGCGGGAACCTGTTTATCGAGGCTGTGCGTCAGGATCAAACTGCCCAGGGCAGGAATTTCCAGCCCGTATTTGGTGCGCTCCTCATCCATATCCGGCACGCCGAACAGCAGCAGCGGGGTTGCTTCACCCGGGCGGTTCTCCCAGTGGCCTTCGATAGCGGCAATTTTCGCGGGCTGATGTTCCAGCGTGTTCAGACCATGCATATCCCCGACCACGGCCTGAATGGGCGCAACCAGCAGCGCCATCCACATCGCCATAGAGAACATTTTGCGTATGGCGGGCGTGTCGTTTCCGCGCAGCAGATGCCAGGCCCCGGAAGCGCCGACAAACAATGCGCTGCACAAGAACGCGGCAATCGACATGTGGATAAGACGATACGGGAAGGAGGGGTTAAAAATGATAGCCAACCAGTCCTGCGGGATCACCTGGCCATTTTCGATGGTGAACCCCTGAGGGGTGTGCATCCAGCTGTTAGACGCAAGGATCCAGAAGGTGGACATCAGTGTGCCCAGCGCCACCATGCAGGTTGCAAAGAAATGCAGGCCGGGGCCGACTTTGTTCCACCCAAACAGCATTACGCCAAGGAAACCGGCCTCCAGGAAGAAGGCGGTAAGCACTTCGTAGGTCAGTAACGGACCGGTGATACTCCCGGCGAACTGCGAGAAGCCGCTCCAGTTGGTGCCGAACTGGTACGCCATGACCAGCCCGGAGACGACGCCCATGCCGAAGTTAACCGCGAATATTTTGAGCCAGAAATGGTACAGCGATCGCCACACGTCGTTTTTGGTACGCAGCCACATGCCTTCAAGTACCACGAGATAGCTGGCAAGCCCAATGGTGATCGCCGGAAAGAGAATATGAAAGGAGACGGTAAAAGCGAACTGAATCCTGGCCAGATGAAAGGCGTCGAGTTCGAACATGGTTCCTACCTCTGGAACGAATGGCCTCTGGAACGGATGGTGCACTGGCGCTGCCAGACAGCGTTCAACTGTCTGGCATGCTTCTGACTATTTTTTCGCTTCGACCCCGGAGGTCTCTGAGCGTTGTAAGAACTGTTCCGTCGTCTGCGGAATATGGGTGATCAGCCACTCAGCCATCGCTTTTTCTTCGGCAAGGATAGATTCAATGGCCGGCACGGAGGCGGTATCGCCTGCGCGTTTGGCTGCCGCCAGCAGGGAGGTATAGCAGGCAATCTCAAATTGCTCGAAAACATAGCCGCTGATGGACCCTTTCACGATTTCATCGGACGGGAACATACCGCCAATGGACTGGCCGAGCGCGGCCATCTTGCTCATGGAGTCTTTGAGGACGGAACGAGAAATATCATTGCGGTCGAGGATCTCTTCCAGCAAACTGATTTGACGTTTTGTCTCGCTAATATGTTGTTCAATTCGGGAGCGGATGTCAGGGTAATTATCGATGCGGCTGGCCATGGATTCCAGCATTGATTCCGCTTGCTTTTCCATCGCATGGGCATCGCGTAGCCAGTCATGATAGTGTTCTACGTGATTCATAATCGTGTCCTCAATTATTAGATGGTCAATTTATTGTTACTCTCTGCAATTCGAACTGCACCTGCAGTACACTACTCATTCATTATAAAAACAGAAGGAATAACGAGAATTAACCACAGCAGTGCTGCCGCTAAAAAGCATCCTTTAACGATCGCCAGACAGATGCTTATTTAAAATATCTGTGTTAAATCGTTATTTCTTCGCTTTTTTATTGATATTACCTACGGCAAGATCGGTGAGTTTAAGATCGGTTTCTTTTTCTTCTTCAAGCGTTTCCGCCAGTAACTTAACGGCTTTAGTATAGCCTAACTGTTCCGCTAAGGTCGCCAGGGTACCGTAACTGGCAATTTCGTAATGCTCTACTTTTTGCGCAGCGGCAATTAATGCGGCATCACGGACTTCATTTTTTTCAGTACTCTCAATGACTTCATTTGCCTCTTCAATCAAGCCTTCCATTGCAACACACTTCATACGCTTAATTTTGAGGCCGTCTTCCTGCTCAATGATTTGATCGATACGCTCGATCTGACCCTGTGTTTCCTCAAGGTGAGCAGTGAAGGCTGCGCTAAGCTGTTCGCTGGAGGCGGCGCGGGCAAGTTTGCTCAGCGCACGAGTCAGTTGCTTTTCCGCGCTGTAGGTGTCGGAGAGAAGGTGAATAAAGACGTCTTCGATGCTTTTCATATTCATATTTACGTTCCGATTAAATATGTGAAGGGTACTGCGAGCCGTCTGGCCCGCAGCAAGCTCTTTAGGTATTTAAAGAGACGTAATTAAGATCAGGATTTGTCAGAACCACGGCCTCCGCCATGACTATTCTGACCCCCTTTCTTACCTGCTTCAGAGGCGCGTTGCGGGTCGTTTTTGAAATTCCCACCGCTCTGCTGTCCACCTTTACGTCCTGCGTCAGATGCTTTATCACGATCTTCAGCGAAATTACCGGAACCACCACGATGCTCTGCCATATTAAACCTCATATTTCATATATTGGTCATGTCAGTAAGATACGAATATATTCCGTATCACTCGTCGTTCGATTAATAACTGTAGTCGCTGGTGGAGGTTCGTCAAATTTAATTAATGGCCCTGTTTGATTTATCGCAAAATAATGAGGCAATTAACGCTTCGCTTGCTAAAAATATATTCTTCCAGGAGGGCAGGTAAGTTGTTGTGTTTTCTGAGGGTATTCAGATTCTGTGCGCGCTAAATGATATTTTAGCCAAAAGTTATTGGCCCAAAAAATGCGGGTAGATGCCGTTTGCAGATTATTCCTGGTGATATTTCATCATAGCGAGACATAGCGGTAGAAAATAATTACAGGAGACTATTTTAGGCCTCATTTGTTACAAGGTGCGTCAACGCACGTGTTGACCACACGCGTCTTAAGATCACAATTTGTAAATTCTTCCCCCCGGAAGGAACGGCCTTTTCTACACTCCAGGTAATATTCACTGGAGGCAAGACATCATGGCGAACACCATCACGGCTGATGAGATTCGGGAGCACTTTTCGCAGGCTATGTCGGCGATGTACCAGCAGGAAGTTCCGCAGTACGGCACATTGCTTGAGCTGGTGGCAGATGTGAACCTTGGAGTTCTGGAAAATAATCCTTTATTACATGAACAGCTTGCGAATGCAGATGAACTGGCGCGCCTTAACGTTGAGCGTCACGGTGCGATTCGCGTGGGGACCGCGCGGGAACTCTCTACCCTGCGCCGGATCTTCGCCATTATGGGCATGTTTCCGGTCAGCTATTACGATCTCTCACAGGCGGGGGTACCCGTTCACTCCACGGCGTTTCGTCCGGTTGACGATGCGGCACTGTGTCGCAATCCGTTTCGTATTTTTACCTCGCTGCTGCGTCTGGAACTGATTGAAAACGCCGCGCTGCGCGAACGCGCGGCTGAGATCCTCTCGCGGCGGAACATCTTTACGCCGCGCTGTCTGGCACTTCTTGACCTGTATGAATCAGAAGGGGGCTTTACCGACGCACAGGCGAGCGAGTTTGTTCAGGAAGCGCTGGAGACGTTCCGCTGGCACCATCACGCGACGGTAGACCGGGAAACTTATCTGGCGCTGAGCAATGCGCATCGCCTGATTGCCGACGTCGTCTGCTTCCCCGGATGCCATATCAACCATCTCACGCCGCGCACGCTGGATATCGACCGCGTACAAGAGCTGATGCCGAAATACGGTATTGAACCCAAAGTTCTGGTGGAGGGGCCGCCGCGCCGCGAGGTGCCGATCCTGCTGCGCCAGACCAGCTTTAAAGCGCTTGAAGAGCCGGTGCTCTTTGCCGGGGAAGATAAAGGAACGCATACCGCCCGCTTTGGTGAAATAGAACAGCGCGGCGTGGCGCTCACCTCGAAAGGACGCGCGCTGTACGACAGCCTGCTGAGCCAGGCGGGGACGGGCAAAGACAACCTGACGCACCAGCTGCATTTGCGCGAGACGTTTAGCGCCTTCCCGGACAGCGAAATGTTTCTGCGCCGTCAGGGTCTGGCCTATTTCCGCTACCGCCTGACGCCTTCAGGCGAGGCACACCGCCATGCGTTTCGCCCCGGCGACGATCCGCAGCCGCTTATCGAGCGTGGCTGGGTGGTGGCGCAGCCGATCACCTATGAAGATTTTCTGCCCGTGAGCGCTGCCGGTATTTTCCAGTCCAACCTCGGCAATGAAACGCAGGCGCGCAGCCACGGTCATGCCAGCCGGGAGGCATTCGAGCAGGCGCTGGGCTGCCCGGTGCTGGACGAATTTACGCTGTACGAGGAGGCGGAAGCGCGCAGTAAACAGCGTTGCGGTTTGCTCTAAAATCGTTACTCTGCAAGGGTGTGATGGAAAAGAAGGTGAGTATGCATAATCCCTCCGCCCCTGTGGTTGAAACGCGCCAGGGCGCGCTGCTTGGTTTTACAGATGAGGATGTTTACGTCTGGTGCGGTATCCCTTATGCCGCACCGCCTGTCGGTGAATGGCGCTGGCGCTCACCGCGCGCGCCTGAGCGCTGGGAGGGCGTTCGTCAGGCCACGGCGTTTTCCCCGTCGAGCTGGCAAAGCAGCGAATATTGTCAGCAGCTCGGCGGCGGCGATCCCGGCATGTTTTCGGAAGATTGCCTCTACCTTAACGTGTGGTCACCGGCTGCACGTACCTCGCCGCGCCCGGTGATGGTATGGCTTCACGGCGGGGGCTTTACTCTCGGTGCGGGTGGGTTGCCTCCCTATCAGGGGAAAGCGCTGGCCCGGCGCGACGTGGTAGTCGTGACCCTCAACTATCGGCTTGGTCATCTTGGCTTTTTCGCGCATCCCGCACTGGAGGGGGAGGAGGAGCGCGTGGTGCATAACTTTGCGCTGCTCGACCAAATTGCCGCGCTGAACTGGGTACGGGATAACATTGCTGCCTTTGGCGGCGACCCGAATGCCATCACCCTGTTTGGTGAATCTGCCGGTGCACGCAGCGTGCTGTCGCTGCTGGCGTCTCCGCTGGCGAAAGGGCTTTTCCATAAGGCGATTGTGCAAAGTGGCTACACCTTGCCGGACACGCCGCGCGAACAGGCTTTGAAGAAAGGGCAAGCGCTGGCCCACCACTTTGGCCTTGAGAACGCCACGGCCGATGAGCTGCGTGCCATTCCGCCGGAGGCCTTCTGGCCGTTAACGGCTCCGCTGAATATCGCCCCTGCGCCCATCGTTGGTGATTGCGTGTTGCCGGAAGCGATGCTGGATTTCTTCTTTGCAGCCCGTCAGCATCCAATGCCGATCATGATTGGATCGAACAGCGACGAGGCCAGCGTCATGGCGGTCTTTGGTATCGATCTCGCCGGGCAGATCCAGAAGCTGCGGCGCGAAAGACGTTTTGGGCTGGGGCTGATCAAGCTGCTCTATCCCGGCGTGAAGGGGGATGAAGAGCTGGGCAGGCAGGTGTGCCGCGACATGGCGTTTACCACCATGGGGTACGTGGTGATGCAGGCGCAGCAGCGCGCCGGAGCGCTCTGCTGGCGCTACTGGTTTGATTATGTGGCAGAAGCGGAACATGCCACCTACGTCAACGGTGCCTGGCACGGCAATGAAGTTCCTTACGTGTTTGATACGCTTGGGCAGGTTGAGCCGTCTCGTCACTATGTGAATGAGCGCGACCTCCATTTTGCAGCCCAGGTGGCGGATTACTGGGTCAGCTTCGCCCGTGATGCAGGCACCCGCGACAGTCTGCCGGGGCCAGTCCGCTGGCCCGCATGCCGAAAAGGTCGGGATGTGCTGCTACGAATTGGCGTGAATAAACATGCAGGTTTCAGGCTGGAAAACCGCTTTATGCGCGCGCGCATGAGCCTCTTCAAACGGGTGATGAAACACCACGTCAGCCTCGACTGAGCAGGCAGGCGCGAAACGCCGCCAGTCCGTCCTCCTGACCGGGCGAGTCGCGCCATACCAGGCGGTAACTCGCCCCGGTTTTAATACTGGTGTCATAAGGCCGCGTCAGCCGCCCGGCACGGATATCCTCCTCCACCAGCGTTTCGTCAGCAATCGCCATCCCCAGCCCCTGAATCGCCGCGGTAATGGCGAGATCCATGGTATCGAAGTGTTGATTTTTGAGCATGGCTGCGCCCGGCTGTGCCTGATGTGCCAGCCATAATGACCAGTCCGTTCTGTCGCGGGTCGGGTGCAGAAAGGTTAAGGACTCAGGTGCGACGCCGGCGCGCTGGGGGCTTACTACCGGGGTTAAGGCCTCTTCAAACAGCAGATCGCCCGCGCTCATGTGGGTGCCAAAGACGATTGCCGCATCGTAGGACTCGGTTTTGAAATTGACGTTATGATCGGTCGTGGTGGTGAGCGCGATCTGCAGATCCGGCTGTTCACGTTCAACCTGAAGCAGACGCGGCACCAGCCAGCGCATGGCGCAGGTGGGCGCTTTCAGGCGGATCACGGTCTGGTGCGTTCGCGCGCGATCGGCCACCGTCAGCAGATGCTCAAAGGCAGATTGCAATTCCGGAAGCAGGGCGCTTCCCTGGGATGAGAGCCGCAGCCCGCGGGCGTGGCGTTCAAACAGCGGAAAGCCGAACCATGTCTCCAGCGCCGCAATTTTACGGCTTACCGCGCCCTGCGTCAGACAAAGTTCTTTGGCGGCGTGGGTAAGATTAAGATGCCGCGCGGTGACCAGAAATGCATCAGCGGCGTTGAGCGGGAACGAGCGGCGCGACATAAAAACTCCTCAGCTATGCATTTTTATCATGGCTATTATGACAACAATTCGGTTGTTCCAACAGCTCAGTTGTTGTTTGAATAGTTATGCACTCACCATGAGAAGGACAGAGGATGACTATACGAACCCCGGTGCAAACTCGCTCAAAATTGCCTGACGTGGGGACCACCATTTTTACCGTTATCGGCCAGCTGTCCGCTCAGCATAACGCCATCAACCTGTCTCAGGGCGCGCCGAATTTTTCCTGCGATCCGGGCCTGGTCGCTGGCGTGACCCGCGCCATGGAAGCCGGGCATAACCAGTACGCCTCGATGACCGGCCTGCAGTTGTTGAAGGAGCGGATCGCAGAGAAAATCGGTACGCTGTACGGCACGCAATACGATCCCGGCACGGAGGTGCTGGTGACCGCCAGCGCTAGCGAAGGCCTTTACTCGGCGATTGGCGGCCTGGTGCATCCGGGCGATGAGGTGATTTACTTCGAACCCTCGTTCGACAGCTACGCCCCGATTGTGCGTTTGCAGGGTGCCACGCCCGTCGCCATCAAGCTGACCGTGCCAGATTTTGCCGTCGACTGGGACGAGGTTCGCGCGGCCATCACCCCGAAAACCCGGATGATCATCGTCAACACGCCGCATAACCCGAGCGGGCAGGTCTTCTCGGCAGACGACCTGCAGCAGCTTTCAGCCCTCACGCGCAATACCGACATCATTATTTTGTCGGATGAAGTGTACGAACATGTGGTGTTCGACGGCCAGCCGCACCACGGTATGGCGACGCACCCGCAACTCGCCGAGCGCAGCGTGATTGTCTCCTCGTTTGGGAAAACCTATCACGTCACCGGCTGGCGAGTGGGGTACTGCGTTGCGCCCGCGGAGCTGATGGAGGAGATCTGCAAGGTCCATCAATTTTTGATGTTTTCTGCCGATACCCCTATGCAGCACGCCTTTGCCGAGCACATGACCGATCCGCAAACCTGGCTGTCGCTGGCGGCGTTTTATCAGCGCAAGCGCGACCTGCTGCAAAGTTTGTTGGCAGAGTCACCGTTCAGGCTGCTGCCGAGTGCGGGATCGTTCTTCCTGCTGGCAGACTACCGTTCGTTCAGTGATGAGCGCGACAGCGAACTGGTGAAACGGCTGATCACCGAGTGCGGCGTTGCCACCATTCCGCTGTCGGCGTTTTATGCCGACGGCACGGACAATAAGTTGATCCGCCTCTCATTTGCTAAAGACGAGGCGACGTTACGGGCAGGTGCCCAGGCCCTGTGTCGGGTTAAACCACGCTAAGGAGTTTGAGATGAAATTACGCGCGTTAGTTGTCGGCATGGGACTGCTGTGTTCGTTCTCGTCGTTTGCGGCCACCGAGCTGCGTTACGGGCTGGAAGCAGAATATCCGCCGTTTGAAAGTCGCAATGCTTCGGGTGAACTCGAAGGGTTCGACGTGGAATTGGGTAATGCCATCTGCAAAGCGGCGGCGCTGAAATGCAGCTGGGTAGAAACCTCATTTGATGCGCTCATTCCGGGGCTGGTGGCGAAGAAATTTGACGCGATTAACTCAGCGATGAACATCACCGCGCAGCGCGAGAAAAGCATCGATTTCACCCAGCCGATTTACCGTATTCCGTCGCAACTGGTCGGCAAAGCCGGCAGTGCGATAGACGCGACGCCAGAAGGACTGAAGGGTAAAACCATCGGCGTTCTGCAAGGCTCTATTCAGGAAACCTACGCAAAAGAGCACTGGGAAAAGCTGGGTGTCACCGTGGTGTCTTATAAAGATCAGAATATGGCGTGGGGAGATTTGCTGAATGGCCGCATCGACGCCTCGCTGGTGATGTCCGCGGCCGGGCAGGCAGGCTTCCTGAGCAAGCCGCAGGGCAAAGGGTTTGGCTTTATTGGCAAGCCGGTGTCGGACGACACTATCCTCGGCAGTGGGATCGGTTTTGGGCTGCGTAAGGGGGATGAGGCCACCAAAAAGCAGCTTGATGCCGCTATCGATAAAGTACGTGCCGATGGCACGATCGCTAAACTCGCTGATAAGTACTTCCCGGGTATCGATGTCAGCGTGAAATAACCGCCTCGCTTTGTCCCGGCTGTCGATGTCCAGCCGGGTACTTTTTTATCCCCTGGACGTTGTCAATGTATCCTGCTCTTGTGGTGAGTCTAAATTCAGTCTATATTCAATCCAACAAACCGCCCCCATCATCAGGTTGCTCATGAAAGTTGAAACTATTAGCTACGTAAAAAAGAACGCGGCTACGCTCGACCTTTCCGAGCCTATTCTCGTTACGCAAAATGGCGTTCCCGCTTATGTTATTGAGTCTTATGACCAGCAGCAGGAGCGTGAAAATGCTATTGCACTTTTGAAATTGATGACGCTTTCAGAGAAGGATAAATCCGAAGGGAAAAAGTATTCGAAAGCGCAACTGCTTGATAGTCTCGACTGGTAAGGATGCAGCCTCCAAAAAGGGTTGGACATGGAACAAAGCTCGGTAGTTTTTGAGTACACGTTTACCGCAAAATTTTGCATTGAACATATCGTCAGTTTTCTTCGCAACGCGGATGTTGAGCCACGACCCATCATAGAAGAACTTTTAACGCAATTTGAAAGTCGCGTTGGCCAATTTCCCCTTGGTAGCCAGATTTGCCCTGAACTGGTGAAAATCGGATGTGCTAAGTACCGCGAGTTCAATAGCGCAGGCGGGTATCGTGTACTTTATTCGGTAGAAGAACATTGCATAACTGCGCATGCCATTCTTTCCCAGCGGCAGGATATTAAACAACTTCTGTTTACGCGCCTGATTCAACCCTGAGTGCATGCATAAAAGGTCCGGCATGCCCGGGCCTCTTTACATAAGCATACCTGTCTTTACACCACTTTCAGGCCGTTCTGGTCGACAGAAAATATTTCATACTTTGTTCAGATAATCACCGGCCAACAATTGGATTTCTAACCGTTTTTGTTTAGGCTGTGCGTTCTTTCTTGCCGTCGTTTCGCCCTGTGCGAAATACATTCACACGACCATAAGGACGTTTTCTCAGGCATGAATCGCAGACGTTTTTTAAAAGGCTCACTGGCTATGGCCGCCCTGAGCGGCACCTCTGGCCTGTCTTCCCTGTTTTCTCAGGCAGCATATGCTGCAGACTCTGACATAGCTGACGGCCAGAGCCGTCGTTTCGACTTCTCTGTTCTGCAATCTATGGCGCACGACCTGGCGAAAACCCCGTGGGGCGGTGCGCCGCGTCCGCTGCCGGAAACGCTGGCGACCATGACCCCGCAGGCCTACAACGCTATTCGCTATGATGAGAAGCAGTCGCTGTGGAACAACATCGAAGGCCGCCAGCTGGACGTGCAGTTCTTCCATATGGGCATGGGCTTCCGCCGTCGCGTACGGATGTTCTCCCTGGATCAAACCACCTCCCAGGCGCGTGAGATCCATTTCCGTCCGGAGCTGTTTAGCTACGGCGACACGGGGGTCGACACCAGACAGCTGGAAGGGCAAAGCGACCTGGGCTTTGCGGGCTTCCGCGCCTTTAAAGCACCGGAGCTGGCGCGTCGCGATATCGTCTCATTCCTCGGCGCAAGCTACTTCCGCGCGGTGGATGACACCTATCAGTACGGTCTGTCGGCGCGCGGGCTGGCTATCGATACCTTTACCGATACGCCGGAAGAGTTCCCGGACTTCACCGCATTCTGGTTTGAAACCGTTAAACCTGGTGATACCACCTTTACCGTCTACACGCTTCTGGACAGCCCAAGCATCACCGGTGCCTACAAGTTCGTGATCCACTGTGAAAAGAGCCAGGTGATAATGGACGTAGAAAACCACCTCTACGCGCGTAAGGACATCAAACAGCTCGGTATCGCACCGATGACCAGTATGTTTAGCTGTGGCAATAACGAACGCCGCATGTGCGACACCATTCATCCGCAAATTCACGACTCTGACCGTCTGGCCATGTGGCGCGGCAACGGCGAGTGGATCTGCCGCCCGCTGAACAATCCGCAGAAACTGCAGTTCAACGCTTACATGGACAAAAACCCGAAGGGCTTTGGTCTGCTACAGCTTGACCGTGATTTTTCCCACTATCAGGACATCATGGGCTGGTACAACAAACGCCCGAGCCTGTGGGTTGAGCCGCGTAATAACTGGGGCAAGGGGGCGGTCGGGCTGATGGAGATCCCTACCACGGGCGAAACGCTGGATAACGTGGTCTGCTTCTGGCAGCCGGAGAAAGCGATTAAGGCGGGGGACGAGCTTGATTTCAAATATCGCCTCTACTGGAGCGCACAGCCGCCGGTACGTTCTCCGCTGGCAAACGTCTACGCCACCCGCACCGGCATGGGCGGCTTCCCGGAAGGTTGGGCACCGGGCGAACACTACCCGAAAGTGTGGGCGCGTCGCTTCGCCATTGATTTTGTCGGGGGCGATCTGAAAGCCGCTGCACCGAAAGGTATTGAGCCGGTAATCACACTCTCCAGCGGTGAAGCCAGACAGGTTGAGATCCTCTACGTTGAGCCGTTCGACGGGTATCGCATTCTGTTTGACTGGTACCCCACCTCGGACTCCACGGAGCCGGTGGATATGCGGATGTTCCTGCGCTGTCAGGGCGACGCCATCAGCGAAACCTGGCTGTATCAGTATTTCCCGCCCGCGCCGGATAAACGCAACTACGTTGACGACAGGGTAATGCGTTAGTCCTTATGGCATGGTGCCGGGTGGGCTAACGCTTACCCGGCACTGGCAGTGCCTTCAGCGTCCGCCACCTGGCCATTGAGAGGGAACATGTCTTCAGAAATCATACCCGTCACCCCGAATATTGAACTTCGCGCCGTCGACGAGCGCTATACCTCCGTCCTGCATCATTTAGTTGTCAAAAACAAAGCCTGGCTACAAACCGCCTTCGACTGGGCGCAACACGTCGGCAGTGAAGACGACACCCGGCGTAACGTGCAGAGCAATCAAATGCTGCATCAGCGTGGTTACGCCAAAATGTTCCTGATTTTTCTCGAAGATCAGTTAACCGGCGTGCTGTCATTTAACGCAATCGAACCGGCAAACAAAACGGGATACATCGGCTACTGGCTGGATGAAGAGCATCACGGGCAGGGGATTGTGTCTCAGGCGCTGCAGGCCTTTATACGTTATTACGCCGGGCGCGGGGAAATTCGTCGCTTCGTCATCAAATGTCGGGTTGCTAACCACAACAGTAACCGCGTCGCACAGCGTAACGGTTTCACGCTCGAAGGCTGTCTGCGCCAGGCCGAGTTCCTTAATGGTCGTTTTGACGACGTTAACCTGTACGCGAAAATCGTCGCGCTATAGCGCACCCAGCAGGGGCGTGCGGGTGATCCGCTGCCTGCCGTTGATAACCTTCTCGCCGCGCAGGTGAATGCTCTCGCCTGCAAAGGCCTCTATAACGGCATCGTCTGTGATCTCAATACGATGCTCGATCAGCACATCGCCAGTGATACGCGCCCGGCCCTGGATCACCACGCGGTCGTCTATCAGAATCGGCCCGCCGCGTAACCACGCCTGACCGCCGATCAGCACATGATGTTTGATCACGCAGTTCCCCTCGACCACGGCGTTCTCTGCAACCTGCGAGCTGTAGCGCAGGGTCGGTATGGCGTCCTCTTCTTTTCCCGCTATCAGTCGGGCGTGACCGTAGACCTTTGCGCAGTCGCAAACCCAGACGTTATTAAGTTCGTTACCCTCAAGAATGGCGTGGTCGAACACCTCCGCACGGTGTTCAACAAAGGCATTGCTCACCATTGCTTCACCGTATATTTGCGCCTGATGGACGATGCGCGATTCGCTCACCGTCGCGTTGCCGTAAATCTTCAGGATCTGCTCATGGTCAGGGGTTAACCCTTTGGCGGCGATAACCTGGCTGTGGTGAAGCACGCGGGCGTTACCGTAAATATGACATTCGCCACGCACAATTGCCTGCTGGATGGTGACGTTGTCACTTATTATCGCGCCATGGCTGACCTGCGCCGCATCCAGCCAGCTGTTGCCGCCTACCTGCGCGCGATGGCTTATCACGCAGGGCTGGGTGATCCGAGCGTTGTCGCAAACGCGTGCGCCGGCAAACACTACGCTGTTTTCATCGTATATCCAGCAGTGCCCTTCGTGCGCGAGGGCACTCTCATCTTCAACCCAGCCGCCTTTATTGCCGCTGGCGACATCGTTGAAATCCATCGTGGCGATAAGCTGCCGTAAGATAATCGGGGAGCGGGGCTCGTCGTTTTGGCTGTGCCAGATCCGCGTCTCGTCGCTAAGCCGGTATTTTTTCATTCTGTTTTCTCTGAAAAGCGTCTTTACTAAACGTAGCAAATTTTCCGCGTTTCGAAGTGCTGGCGTCCCGTGCGGAAACCCCTTAAAATGGCATTTCAAATACATTTTAAAATATCAAATAAATGCATAAAAATAACACTTCCCAACAAGCTCTTAACTTGCCCGCAGGCTATTTCGGCATGGTGCTGGGAACCATTGGGATGGGCTTTGCGTGGCGCTATGCCAGTACACTCTGGCCGGTGTCGCACTGGCCCGGCGATATACTGGTCGCGCTGGCGGTGGCAATCTGGTTTTTACTGACGCTGGCGTTTATCAGCCGCGCAATCCGGTTTCCGCACAGCGTGCTGGCAGAGATGCGCCATCCGGTGATGAGCAGCTTCGTCAGCCTTTTTCCGGCCACAACCATGCTGGTGGCGATCGGTTTTGTCCCCTGGTATCGTCCGCTGTCGCTGGTGTTATTCGTCGCTGGCGTGGTGATACAGCTCGGCTATGCGGCCTGGCAAAGTGCAGGGCTGTGGCGTGGGAAACATCCGGAAGAGGCGACCACGCCCGGTTTGTATCTGCCTACCGTGGCCAATAACTTTATTAGCGCGATGGCCTGCGGGGCGCTCGGGTTTAACGATGCGGGCCTGGTGTTTCTCGGGGCGAGGGTATTTTCGTGGCTTAGCCTCGAGCCGGTGATTTTACAACGCCTGCGCAGTGCTGGCGAACTGCCGTCAGCCCTTCGTACCTCGCTCGGTATACAGCTTGCGCCCGCGCTGGTCGCCTGCAGCGCCTGGCTGAGCGTAAACGGGGGCGATGCCGATACCTTTGCCAAAATGCTGTTCGGCTATGGTTTATTGCAGCTGCTGTTTATGCTGCGCCTGATGCCGTGGTATCTGTCTCAACCCTTTAACGCGTCGTTCTGGAGTTTCTCGTTCGGCGTCTCCGCGCTGGCAACCACCGGCCTGCACTTAGGGCATAGCAGCCCGTCGGGCTTCTTTCACGCCATCGCCATTCCGCTGTTTATTTTTACCAACATCATCATTGCGATGCTGCTGGTTCGTACGTTTATCTTGCTGATGCAGGGCAAACTTCTGGTGCGCGCTGACAAAGCACAGCTTATGCAATCTGAGGAAAAGAAATGACTGTTGACGAGAACTACTTCACCGAAAAATATGGCCTCACCCGTACGCACTCTGAGGTGCTGTACAGCGCCGGGATCGTCAAGCCGGGTAAAACCCTTGATCTGGGCTGCGGTAACGGGCGCAACAGCCTGTATCTGGCGGCCAACGGCTATGATGTGACCGCCTGGGATAAAAATCCCATGAGCATTGATAACATCGAGCGCATCAAAGCGGCAGAAGGGATTAGCCATTTGCAGACGGCGATCAAAGACCTGAACACCCTCAGCTTTGACGGCGAGTACGATTTTATCCTCTCCACCGTGGTGATGATGTTCCTGGAAGCGAAGACCATTCCCGGCCTGATTGCCAATATGCAGCAGTGCACCAAACCGGGCGGGTATAACCTGATTGTCGCCGCGATGGACACGGAGGATTACCCTTGCACCGTGGGCTTCCCGTTCGCGTTCAAAACGGGCGAACTGAGCAACTACTATGAAGGCTGGGAGTTGCTCAAGTACAACGAAGAGGTCGGTGAGTTACACCGCACCGACGAGAACGGCAACCGCATTAAACTGCGCTTCGCCACGCTTCTGGCGCGCAAGCCAGCTTAACGCGCGGCCAGCAGACAGAGCTGAAGGGCGGTGTGGTAAGAGGCCTCGAACGAACTGAGCGGGAGAAACTCAAACTTCGAATGGAAGTTATGGGCACCGGTAAAGAAGTTCGGGGTCAGCAGCCCTTTGGCTGACAGCGCTGCGCCGTCCGTACCGCCGCGCATGGGCGTCGGTTTTGGCGTAATGCCAAGCGACGTCATGGCCTCAAACATCAGGTCGATGGCGCGCCTGTCTTCCCCAATTGCGTTGCTGATGTTGCTGTACGTATCCTCTATGTGGAATGCGACCCTGGCCGTTGGGTGCTGCGCGGCTATCTTCTCTGCCACGATTGCGATCTGCTGCTTACGTGCGGCAAAGCCTGCGGTATCGAAATCACGAATGTTTGCCTTGAGCATCGCCTCACTTTGCCCGGCCTGAATGCCGTTGAACCAGATATAACCTTCACGTCCCTCGGTACATTCCGGGGTTTGCTGGCGATCGAAATGGCTGATGAAATCAGCGGCCATCAGCAGCGGGTTTACCAGCACGCCTTTGGCTGACATCGGGTGCGCGGTGACGCCGGTGAAACGGATCTCCGCCGCTGCGGCGTTGAAGTTCTCATACACAATCTCGCCCAGCTCACAGCAGTCGATGGTCCAGGCAAAGTCCACGTCGAAACGTGCCAGGTCCAGCGCTTTGGCACCACACAAACCAATCTCTTCGTCGGGCACAAACGCCACGACAATGTCGCCATGGCGATGTTCTGCCGTCAGGTTTTCAAGCAAGGTCATGACCACGGTAACGGCGGATTTATTATCTGCGCCTAATACGCTGGTTCCGTCGCTAAAAATAATCTCTTCATCAGGGTAAGCCAGAATTTCAGGGTGCTCTTTTACGCGAAGCCAGATGTCTTTCTCTTTATTCAAACAGAGGTCTTCACCGCGAAAGGTTAATATTTGTGGATGAATATCCGGTGATAATCCGACATCAACGGTATCGATATGGGTAATAAATCCAATTCGTGGTGCGCCCTCAACATTTCCCTTTTTTATCGCGGTGACGGTGGCGAATTCATCGATCGCTATGTCGCTTAAACCCAGATCTTTCAACTCGTTAGCCAGCTCACGCGCCATGTCATGCTGGCCCGGCGTGGAGGGCAGGGTTTCCGCTTTCGGATCGCTCTGGCTGGTAATGGCGAGATAGCGAAAAAAGCGTTGGGTTAATTGTCTGGAGAGGGGGGAAGCCATAGTGATTCCTTCTTTTTTGTTTTATCAGGTGTTTGCAATCTCACTTTAATGTTATTTATGAAATGGCAAAAGAATTAATTAGCCGTCGAATTAAAAAGACAGGATCAGCCAATGAATTGCAAACTTACAACGTTAACTCTGGCACTTGCTGCGCTGACGGTCAGTTCCACCGTCGCGGCAAAAACGCTGGTGTATTGCTCCGAAGGATCGCCAGAAAACTTCAACCCTCAACTGTATACCTCCGGCACCAGCGTGGATGCCAGCGCTGTACCGGTCTATAACCGGCTGGTGGATTTTAAACCGGGCACCACGGAGCTGGTACCGAGCCTCGCAGAACGCTGGGAGGTGAGCGAGGACGGCAAGGTATATACCTTCCACCTGCGTAAAGGCGTTAAATTCCAGAGCAACAAAGCGTTTACGCCGACGCGCGACTTCAACGCCGACGACGTGATCTTTTCGTTCATGCGCCAGAAGGACGTTAATCATCCTTACCATAACGTCTCTAATGGCAGCTATTCCAACTTCGAGAGCCTGGAGTTCGGCAGCCTGATCGTCGCTATCGATAAGGTCGATGACCATACGGTGCGCTTCACGCTGGCCCATCCGGAAGCGCCGTTCGTGGCTGACCTGGCCTGGTATTTCGCCTCGATCCTGTCAGCGGAATATGCTGACGCGATGCTTAAAGCGGGCACGCCAGAGAAGGTGGACATGGATCCGATTGGCACCGGGCCGTTTAAGCTGGCGCAATACCAGAAGGATTCCCGCATCCTGTTCACGGCGTTCCCGGAATACTGGCAGGGCAAATCAAAGCTCGATCGTCTGGTGTTCACCATCACGCCGGATGCCTCGGTACGGTTTGCCAAAATCGAGAAGAACGAGTGTCAGGTGATGCCTTTCCCGAACCCGGCAGATCTGCCGCGCATGAAGGCGAACAAGGACATTAACCTGATGAGCAAGGCCGGGCTCAACACCGGTTTTCTCGCTTTCAACACCCAGAAACCGCCGCTGGATAACGTAAAAGTTCGCCAGGCGCTGGCAATGGCGATTAACAAACCGGCGATCATTGATGCGGTGTTCCACGGCACAGGTACGGAGGCGAAAAATCTGCTGCCGCCGGGCGTCTGGAGCGCGGACGATAAGCTCAAGGATTACGCCTGGGATCCTGAGAAGGCAAAAGCGCTCTTAAAAGAGGCCGGATTCGCCAACGGGGTAAGCATCGATCTGTGGGCGATGCCGGTGCAGCGTCCGTACAACCCCAACGCCAAACGCATGGCAGAGATGATTCAGGCAGACTGGGCGAAGATCGGCGTGCAGACCAAAATCGTGACGTATGAGTGGGGGGAATACCTCAAGCGCGTGAAGGGCGGTGAACATCAGGCGGCGTTGATGGGCTGGACCACCGCGACGGGAGATCCGGACAACTTCTTCGGGCCGCTCTTTACCTGTACCTCGGCGAATGGCGGGTCGAACTCGGCCAGGTGGTGCTATAAGCCGTTCGACAAGGTTATCGCCGAAGCAAAATCGATAACCGATCGCGATAAACGTGTCGCGCTGTATAAAGAGGCACAGCAGATGATGCACGACCAGATGCCCGCCGTGATGATTGCGCATTCCACCATTTTCGAGCCGGTGCGAAAAGAGGTGACAGGCTACGAAATTGACCCGTTTGGCAAACATCTGTTCTGGCAGGTGGATATGAATAAGTAATATCTGAATTGCCCGGCGCGCCGGGCAATCTTTTCGCATTTTGTGCTGCCATCGTCATTTTTTGCCACAACAGACGCCCCCTTTTTTGCTATAACTTCAACTGCATACTTGCAGATAACCTGGAATCCCATCATGCGTACTCATTCCCTGTTTAAGGTCGCGTTGCTCTCCGGCCTTTTGGCAATGGCGGGCTGTGCCTCTAAAGTCGCAGCACCTGACCAGTTTTCTGGTTTTTTAAAAGACTACTCTGGCTTGCAACAAACAACGTCTGCGACGGGGAAACCCACGCTGCGTTGGGTAGATCCGTCGTATAACCCCGATAATTACGACAGCATTATCTGGACGCCGATTACCTATTATCCGGAACCCAAACCCACTACGCAGATTGGTAAACGCACGCTTGATGAGTTGCGCAATTACACCAACGACAAGCTGAAAGCGGCCGTTGCCCAGCGTAAACAGATTGTCACCACCCCGGGTAAACACAGCCTGATCTTCCGTGGCGCAATCACCGGCGTCAGCTCGCAGAAAGAGGGGCTGCAGTTCTACGAAGTGGTTCCTGTTGCGCTGGTCGTGGCCGGCACGCAGATGGCGACCGGGCATCGCACCATGGACACGCATCTGTTCTTTGAAGGTGAGCTGATTGATGCCGCCACCAACAAACCGGTGGTGAAGGTGGTTCGTAAAGGAGAAGGGAAAGAGCTGGCGAATGAAAATACGCCGCTGACCTTCCAGACGCTGAAGCAGGTGGTTGATGACATGGCGACGGACGCCACCATGTTTGATGTGAATAAGACTGCGAAATAATGGATAAGGCCTGCAATGTGCAGGCCTTATTTTTCACGCCATCCGCAGACGTCTGAACCAGGTCTCCGGTTTCGTAAACATCACCATATTCCCGCCCAGGATCAGCACTAACCCCACGATCCCATTCATGTGCCAGACATACCCCTCGTAAAATGTTGAGATAGTCAACGCCACCAGTGGAAACAGCAGCGTACTGTAAGCCGCTTTCCCGGGGCCGATGCGTCCCACCAGCGTAAAGTACGCGCCAAACGCAATTACCGATCCGAACAGGGCAAGATACAGCAGAGCGCCCAGGTAGGTCACCGTCCACTCCGGCACAAAGCTATCGCCGCGGAACAACGCAATGACGCCCATGATTACCGTTCCGTAAAGCATCGCCCAGGCGTTGGTCGTCATGGTTTCCAGCCCGTTGCGCTGATGACGCATACTGATCATATTGCCCAGCGAGAACCCATAGGTACCAAGCGCTGAAAGGCCAATCCCGGTCAGCAGCGAGGCGCTCCAGCCGCTCGCCAGCAGATCGTCCCAGAAGAGGGTGACAATTCCCGTCAGGCCCAGCGCGGCTGCCGTCCAGAATCGTGCCGGCGGGCGCTGCCCGAAGAAGATGAAGCTGTTAATGGCGTTATACAGCACTGCCATCGAGAAGATAACTGACTCCAGCCCGGTGTTGATATGCGCCGCCGCGGTGTAAAAACACCAGAAGTTGAAACAGAAGACGCAACATCCCTGAAGTACGCAGAAGAGGTGATCCCGTACCGCCAGCCTGCGCAAGCGACGCAGGGTAACCAGTACGATCATCATCGTGGCGCTGGCGACGGCGAAGCGCCAGAAAATCGACACGGGCGCCGCAACCGGCCCCTGTTGCAGAAAAATGGCGATCCAGGTGGTTCCCCAGATGATAACCACCAGCCCGTACAGTAGTGCGTTCATTGTTCCTCTCTTACGTCACGGCGAAAAGGAGAGTGTGGCGCGTTCTTCCCGGGCTGGCTTTCAACGGTTTGCGCAGGACTTGCAAATTCTTGCGCTTTTTTATCCGCCGGGATCTGGCAAGTGGCTGCAACACTTCTTAGACTGACACTCTGATTAATCACCTGTTAACGGCCATGTCTCACGCTTACGACACCTTTGAAACGCTACGCCAGCAGAACGCGGTGCTTCGGGAAACCGTGGCGCTCAACTCCGGCATTCAGCTGGCGGCGTGGTACAACAAGCACGATACGATCACCGTTAAAAGTAACCACCATACGCTGAGCCTGTACGTGGCGGACGGTTACGAGAGTTACCAAAAAACGCCGGGCGGCTGGAAGAACGGCGGCGGCCCCGATCGTTTTTGCCTGATGCCCAAAGAGAGCGAATCGACCTGGGATATCCGCGATGACCTGTCGTTTGTGCATCTCTACTGTACCGACGAACATTTACGGGACGTCGGGGAGAAGATCTGGGACAAACGGCCACTGTCGCTCACACTGGACGAAAAAATCTTCGGCAGCGACCCAAAAATTACCGCCCTGTACCGGCAGTTTTTGCTCGGCTGCGACTGGCAGCAAAAAGCCAATCAGCTCACCCTGAGCACGGCATCAACGCTGCTGCTGACCCATCTTTTGCAGAATTACGCCAACGTGCAGTGGAAACTGCCGGTGGTGACCGGCGGGCTATCGCCGTTTGTACTGCGCAACGTGGTGGCGTTTATCGAGGAAAACCTCGCGCAGCCGCTGACTCTGGCGGATCTGGCAAGCCAGGCGGCGCTGAGCGAATATCATTTCGCCAGGATGTTCCGCCAGTCTATGGGGCAAGCCCCGCACCAGTACGTCATGCACCGGCGGATGGAAAAGGCCAAAGCGCTGATCCAGCACACCGCCATGCCGCTCACTGATATCGCGATGGCCTGCGGATTTAACTCCGCCAGCCATTTCAGCAACCGCTTTCGCAGCGTGCTGGGCGTCACCCCGTCACAGTTACGCGCGACGAAGGTGTGAAAACACGCCGTAGCACAGTCCGCCCAGGATAAGCCCCCAGAACGCCGAACCAATCCCCATCATCGTTACGCCGCTGGCGGTCACCAGAAAGGTGATAATGGCTGCGTCCCGCTCCGTTTCGTTGTGCAACGCCTGGTAAAGGCTGCCGCTGATAGTGCTGAGCAGCGCCAGCCCGGCCAGCGTCTGGATCCAGCTCAACGGCAGGGCAGCCATCAACCCGGTGATGGAGCCGCCAAACAGACCGGCCAGCAGGTAAAACACCCCTGCGGCGGCGGCCGCTATCCAGCGTTTACCGGCGTCCGGGTGTGCATCCGGGCTTTGGCAGATGGCCGCGGTAATGGCGGCGATACAGATCGAAAACACGCCGAAGGGCGAAAGCAGCAGGGCCAGCCCGCCGGTAAAGATCATCAGCGGCGATACCTCCAGCGGATACCCGGACGCCTTCATGGTGGCAAAACCGGGGGCATTTTGTGAGGCCATGGTGACGAGGAAGAAGGGTAGCCCGATGCTTATTAGGCTGCTGAAAGAGAAGGTCGGCACCACAAACTCAGGCATGACGAAAGAGAGAACAATCTTATTTGTGACAATGTCACCTCCGGCCCATGCTGCTGCGATGCCAGTGAGTAAAGTTGCGACGATGGCATAGCGCGGCGCAAGGGCTTTCGCCAGCAGCCAGGCGAGCAGCATACTGCCGCAGAGCAGAAGATGACCGTCAAGATGGCTGAAAGCCTGCAGGCCAAAATGGAGTAACACCCCGGCCAGCATCGCCGCGGCGAGTGAATGGGGGATCAGCTGCATCAGGCGCGCAAACAGCCCGGTCGCGCCGCACAACAGGATCAGCGCATTGGCAAAGATAAAAATGCCGATGGTTTCCGAAAGCGGGACGCCGTTCAGGCTGGTGGCCAGCAGCGCCGCGCCGGGCGTTGACCAGGCCGTCAGCACCGGCGCTTTGTACCACCACGACAACGCGAGGGTGCTGATCCCCATGCCAATCCCGAGGGCGGTCATCCAGCCGGCAATCTGCTGCGCGCTGGCACCCGCTGCAGCGGCAGCCTGCCAGATGATGGCCGCCGAGCTGGCGTACCCAACCAGTACGGCAACGAACCCGGCCAGCATGGCTGGGAAGAGAGGAGAGGGACTGCGCATAAAAAACTCCGTTGTGCGTTATAACGTCCGATATACGGTATCACTGTGCGTTATAGCGCACAAGTGGTATGCTATCCGCTAATGGAGGGACTATGGACATGACACAACACCTTGCATCCACGTTGAAGGCGCTACGCCAGGCGCGCGGATGGAGTTTATCGATGCTGGCAGAAAAGACCGGCGTCTCAAAAGCGATGCTGGGGCAGATTGAACGCAACGAATCCAGCCCGACGGTCTCGACGCTGTGGAAGATTGCCACCGGCCTGAACGTGCCGTTTTCGGCATTCATTACGCCAGAGGCTGAATCCCCGGCGGTTTACGACCCTCAGCAGCAGGCGATGGTGGTTAAACCGCTGTTTCCCTGGGATGAGGCATTAAAGTTTGACCATTTCTCCATTACCCTGGCGCCGGGTGCCCTGAGCGAATCCACGCCCCACGAGGCCGGGGTGATTGAACATGTGGTGGTGATAAGCGGCGAACTGGAGATGAATATCGACGGTGTCTGGCGCACGATCGCCGCCGATTCCGGGGTCCGTTTTGCGGGCGACAAACCGCACGCCTACCGCAACAGCGGCACCCGCACCGTGCATTTTCATTCGCTGATCCATTATCCCCGCTGAGGGTACGTAAAATGGTTCCGTTGGCGCAGAGTTCTGACTACAATAGCCGCCATTTTGACCATAACGGATAACGACGAAGTATGCGCCTGCACTCCCATCATCTTGAACTGTTAAGCCCGGCCCGCGACGCCGCCATCGCCCGTGAAGCGATCCTTCACGGTGCCGATGCCGTCTACATTGGCGGCCCGGGCTTTGGTGCCCGCCATAACGCCAGCAACAGCCTGAGCGATATTGCCGGTCTGGTGCCGTTCGCCCACCGCTACGGCGCAAAGGTGTTTGTGACCCTGAACACCATTCTTCATGATGATGAGCTGGAACCTGCGCAGCGTCTGATCACCGACCTGTACGAAACGGGCGTAGATGCCCTGATCGTTCAGGACATGGGCGTACTGGAGCTGGACATCCCACCGATTGAGCTTCATGCCAGCACCCAGTGCGATATCCGTACCGTGGAAAAAGCGAAGTTCCTCTCTGACGTCGGTTTTTCGCAAATCGTTCTGGCGCGAGAGCTGAACCTGAACCAGATCCGCGATATTCACCAGGCAACGGATGCGACGATTGAGTTCTTCATTCACGGCGCGCTGTGCGTTGCCTACTCCGGTCAGTGCAACATTTCTCACGCCCAGACCGGGCGTAGCGCCAACCGCGGAGACTGCTCGCAGGCCTGCCGTCTGCCGTATACCCTGAAAGACGATCAGGGCCGCGTCGTCGCGTTCGAAAAACACCTGCTGTCGATGAAAGACAACGATCAGACGGCCAACCTTGGCGCGCTGATCGACGCCGGCGTGCGCTCCTTCAAGATTGAAGGGCGCTACAAAGACATGAGCTACGTGAAGAACATCACCGCGCATTACCGCCAGATGCTGGATGCGATCATCGACGATCGCGGGGATCTGGCGCGCGCGTCGGCGGGGCGGACAGAGCATTTCTTTATCCCGTCCACGGATAAAACCTTCCACCGCGGCAGCACAGACTACTTCGTGAACGCGCGTAAAGGGGATATTGGCGCGTTCGATTCACCGAAGTTTGTCGGCCTGCAGGTTGGCGAAGTGCTGAAAGTCGCGAAAGACTATCTGGATGTGGAAGTGACCGAGCCGCTGGCAAACGGCGATGGCCTGAACGTAATGATCAAACGTGACGTGGTGGGATTCCGCGCCAACACGGTGGAGAAGACCGGGGAAAACCGCTATCGCGTCTGGCCCAACGAAATGCCTGCCGATCTCTACAAAGCGCGTCCCCATGCTGCGCTCAACCGTAACCTCGATCACAACTGGCAGCAGGCGCTGCTGAAAACCTCCAGCGAGCGCCGTATTGCGGTCGATATTGAGCTGGGGGGCTGGGAAGAGCAGCTGATCCTGACTATGACCTGTGAGGATGGTGTTAGCGTTACGCATACCCTCGACGGCATGTTTGACGTCGCGACCAATCCGGAAAAAGCGCTGAACAACCTGAAGGATGGCGTGGCGAAACTGGGGCAGACGCTGTACTACGCCCGCAACATCGACGTGAAACTGGCGGACGCGCTGTTTGTCCCGAACAGCCTGTTAAACCAGTTCCGTCGTGAAACGGCAGACATGCTGGACGCAGCGCGCCTGGCCCAGTACCCGCGCGGCAGCCGTAAAGCAGAAACCGTGCCTGCGCCCGTTTACCCTGACACCCATTTATCCTTCCTGGCGAACGTCTACAACCACAAAGCACGGGCGTTTTACCACCGCCACGGTGTGCAGTTGATCGACGCGGCTTACGAGGCGCATGAAGAGAAGGGCGATGTCCCGGTGATGATCACCAAACATTGTCTGCGCTTCGCCTTTAACCTCTGCCCGAAACAGGCAAAAGGCAACATCAAAAGCTGGAAAGCCACGCCGATGCAGCTGGTCAACGGGGACGAGGTGTTAACCCTGAAATTTGACTGCCGCCCGTGTGAAATGCACGTCATTGGCAAAATGAAAAATCACATCTTCAAAATGCCGCAGCCGGGCAGCATTGTGGCCTCCGTCAGCCCTGACGAGCTGATGAAAACCCTGCCAAAACGTAAAAGCTAACTAGCGAAAATAGGTCTCCGGTTTGCGCGACTTCTGCCAGGAATGGTGTTCGCGCAGACCTTCCGCTGACTCCTCCGCAACCGCTCTAAGCTCATCACTGTCCGCCTCATGGCGAAGCTGGTGATCGACCGTCCTGACCCACAAATATTCATGCCCTTTATGTCCGGCCATCACCTGGCCTGAGAACAGTGCGCACACAAGCATTACAATAGATAACCCTTGCTTCAACATAACTTCACCACTGAATAACATTTGCGGCTATCATGCCGATAATTCCCTCAGGTTATTATTCGATATTTCAAATAAGCGCAAAGCAAACGTCAATTTATGTCTGGTCAGAGCATTTAATGGGCAAAATGTCACTGCCATTTATGGTGTGCAATCATCACTTAGATTTATCAGTTTTTGATATATAATAAGAATCTTCTGACTAAGGAATGGGTACGATTTAATGGGTAAGGTATTAGGTGTTGCGCTACTTGTCATTGCGCTGGGCGTTACGGCCTGTGTGAGCTATTCCTGGGATGACAAACCCGAATATATTCAGTCTGCAGAAACACGCGTAAGTTCCTATTTGACCAGCGACGTGGGCCGGGTCGCCTGCAATAGTACAAAAAAGAACGATCAATACTGGGAATTAGGTTGCACCACCCAGGCTAGCGGTAAAACGTTCCAGTTTGCCGTGTATCCAGCCGACCGTGCACCGTACGGGGTTTCACGTCCGTTTTATCTCGAAGCTATCAATGATGAGGCAAAACAGAGTGCAACGGTGGGGCTGATGCGTTATCTGCAAATTAATACGCAGCCAGGCTAAATGTTGTTTAATCTCTGTTGAATCAGTGGATGGTAGAGTTTGGGTGTTCCGCAGCCCGGCCTGATGTGTCGGGACGTAGAGACCAAAATACAAATCTATCCATGCAAGCATTTACCGCCAGATTATGGCGGTTTTTTTTGCCGTTTTACCGGGCTTTTAGCGCACAGGCTTTACGGTACTGGGCCGGTGTTTGCGAAAACTGCAGGCGGAAGTGGTGACGAAGCGTACTTGCCTGCCCGAATCCCGTCTGCTCTGCAATGTTCTCGACGCTTAAGCGGCTGTGTTCCAGAAACGCCTTCGCCTGCATCAGGCGCGCATTCAGCAGCCAGCGCGTGGGCGTCGTGCCGGTGGCATCCTGGAAGCGCCGCAGGAATGTTCGCTGGCTCATGCCAACCCGCTGCGCCAGCGCGTCAACCGTGTGCGGTGAGCTCAGGTGCTGGTGGAGATAATCAAACAGCTGACCAAGGCGTTTGCTCTCACGCAGCTGGGCGACCGGGTGGTTGGGCTGCTGCGTCTGCGAACCGTCCCGGTGCGGGGGAATAACCAGCCGGCGCGCCACCCGGTTGGCCGCCTCGACGCCGTAATCCCGGCGCACCACATGCAGACATAAATCAATACCTGCCGCGCTGCCCGCGGAGGTCAACATATCCCCCTCATCCTGATACAGCACATCTTCAACCACGTTAATCGCCGGAAAGCGCGTTTTCAGCGTGTCGATGTAGCGCCAGTGGGTGGTGGCTTTTCGCCCGTCGAGCAGGCCGGTTGCCGCCAGAACAAAGACGCCGGAGCAGATGGTAAGCACCTGGCAGCCGCGGGCGTTCGCCACGCGCAGTGCCTGACACAGCGCCGGTGGAACCGGCTCATCCACACCACGCCACCCGGGAATGATGACCAGGTCGGCGTCATCAAGCAGGCTCAGATTGCCATCCGTCACGATCCGTATCCCACCTGTGGCCCGCAGTTCACCCTCGTCAACGCCCGCAACGGCAAACCGATACCAGGACTCGCCCATTTCCGGGCGCGGGAGGCCAAAAATCTCCACCGCCACGCCGAACTCAAAGGTGCATAACCCGTCGTAGGCCAGGACGACGACGCGGGGGCCGGTTTGCTGACGTAAGGTTGTCATCTTTTGGCTGTTTTCTGGCATAAACGGGGGCATTCACTGGCTGAATTATTCAATAAAGTAGTGGTAACACAAACGCCAACAATGAGGAAGGATCATGAGCTATGTTACTGAATTTCCGGCTGCCGGGGCGCAGGACGCTGCGGCACACTTTCTGCGCCGGCTGAGCGTCGAGACGGACTGCGCGGACGTCCATCATGCGCTTAACAACCCTGAGCAGGACTTTGTGCTGCTGCACGTCGTCGGCAGTGCTGAGCAGTTTGCCCGTCGTCACATACCCGGTGCGCTGCACTTGCCCTGGCGGCAGATGACCGAAGATCGCATGGCGCACTGGCCGGCCGGAACGCTGTTCGTGGTTTACTGCGCTGGCCCGCACTGTAACGGGGCGGACAGAGCGGCGCTGCAGCTGGCGCGCCTGGGTCGGCCGGTCAAAATCATGATCGGTGGCATCACCGGCTGGGAGGACGAACAGTTCGAATTTGCGGCGCAACATTCCCCTGTCGGGCGGTGATGATGAATTTATTTCATCACCCGTGAAATTTTCTCAGTTGTCGCCGGGCGGCAGGTATGGCATCTTTTTTGGACATTTAGACATCCAGAAGTCTAAAATTCAAATACTGAATTATCACTGTCGGCAACTATCGCCGACAGCCAAAGGAGATTGCCATGCAGCGACAACACGCCCCATACCGCGCCGACGTAGTCGGCAGTTTCTTACGTCCGGACGCCATCAAACAGGCTCGCGTGCAGTTCGCCCGGGGTGAAATTGATGCCGGGCAGCTGCGGGCAGTGGAAGATGAGGCCATCCGCCATGTTGTCGAACAACAGTGCGCCTGCGGCCTGCATGTTGTCACCGACGGCGAATTTCGTCGGGCCTGGTGGCACTTCGATTTCTTCGACGGTTTGCAGGGCGTCGAGCGCTACGATTCGCAGCAGGGCATTCAGTTTAACGGCGTACAGACCAAAGCTCACGGGGTTCGCGTGACGGGCAAGCTCGGCTTTGGCGACCATCCTATGCTGGAAGATTTCCGTTATCTTAAAAGCATCAGCGGCAACGCGCAGCCGAAGATGACTATCCCAAGCCCGAGCGTGCTGCACTTCAGGGGCGGTCGCAAAGATATCGATGCGACGGTTTATCCGGATCTCGACATCTATTTTGACGACCTGGCGACCACCTGGCGTAATGCGATCCACGCGTTTTATGAGGCGGGATGCCGCTATCTGCAGCTGGATGATACCGTCTGGGCGTATCTCTGTTCAGACGACCAGCGCCGGCAGATCCGCGAGCGCGGGGATGATCCCGACGAACTGGCGCGTATCTATGCGCGCGTGCTGAACAAGGCGCTGGAAGGCAAGCCGGACGATCTGACCATTGGTCTGCATGTCTGTCGCGGTAACTTCCGCTCGACGTGGATCTCCGAAGGGGGCTATGAACCGGTGGCGGAAACCCTGTTCGGCACCGTCAACGTCGATGCCTTCTTCCTGGAATACGATAACGACCGCAGCGGTGATTTCGCGCCATTACGATTTGTGCGTCCCGGCAAACAGCAGGTGGTGCTGGGGCTTATTACCACTAAAAACGGCGAGCTGGAAAACCCGGAGGGCGTTAAAGCGCGTCTGGAAGAGGCGTCGCAGTACGTCGCCAAAGCGCAAATTTGCCTCAGCCCGCAGTGCGGTTTTGCCTCCACGGAAGAGGGCAACAGCCTGAGTGAAGATCAGCAGTGGGACAAAGTACGGCTGGTCACGCAAATCGCCAGCGAAGTCTGGTTGTGATCTGAAATGTTATAATATAACATACCTCACTCTTATAACACGGAGTGAGGGTTTTGTTGTGGCTGCACATATTGGAAAATTTGCAATGACTCTGGGGGCCCTGCTGGTCAGCGGCCAGCTGTTTGCGCATTCGCACGGTCACCAGATGACGGAAGCGGAGCAGAAAGCGGCAAACGGCGTTTTTGAAGACAAAGACGTTAAGGACAGAAAACTGTCCGACTGGGACGGCGTCTGGCAGTCGGTCTATCCTTTCTTACTCGACGGCTCGCTGGATCCGGTTTTCAAAAAGAAAGCGGAAAAAGACAAAAGCAAATCCTTTGATGAAGTGAAAGCCTACTACCGCACCGGCTATGCGACCGACGTCGACACCATTGGCATCGAAGATAACGTGATGGAATTCCATAAGGGCAAAGAGGTCAGCCGTTGCCATTATGACTACAGTGGCTACAAAATTTTGACCTACACCTCAGGCAAAAAAGGGGTGCGTTATCTGTTCGAGTGTAAGGACGCCAGCAGCAAGGCACCGAAATTCGTGCAGTTCAGCGACCACACCATCGCGCCGAAAGCCTCTGCGCACTTCCATATCTTTATGGGCAATACCTCACACGACGCGCTGCTGAAAGAGATGGATAACTGGCCGACCTACTATCCTAACGAGATGTACAAAGAGCAGGTTGTAGAAGAGATGTTGCACCACTAAGCTGTTGCGTTTGCTGTTGATTTTGCCGGGTGGCGGCTTCGCCTTACCCGGCCTACAACGACGTGAATGTAGGCCGGGTACGCGGAGCGCCACCCGGCAGTTAAACTTCTCATGCCACGTTGGGCGTTTCACACCACGCCTTCACGCGCATCCCACGCAATATCATCAGCCACGCCACGACAATGGCCGCCATCATAATCGCAAACAGCGACCAGTGCGGTAAATGGGTGAGAATGATCCCGGTGATCATCGGGTTTGCCGCAGCGCCCAGCCAGCCGAGCGCCTGCGCGGAAAAATAGCTCGCTTTCATCCCCGGCGGGGCGATGTTGTCGATCAACATGTATTCACCAGGTGCATAAATAATCTCCCCCAGGGTAAAGATCGCCGCGGCGATGCCCCAGTAAACCAGATTTTCGCCGGAGAACATAAACCCACCCAGCCCCAGAATGAAGAACAGCGTCGCAACGGTCATCAATGGCCGAATGTTGCGGGCAGTGATTTTGCGCCCGAGCGCATACTGCAGCGTTACCACCACGGCGGCGTTAACCGGCAGCACCACGGCGACCACCTTTTGGGCGAAATCGCTGTCGTCATTCGCCGCCAGAACATATTGTGAAATGCAGCTGGCAAAGGAGCCACCCACGTACGAGGCGAGCAGGCCGGAGAGCGTGAACCAGAAAAGGGCGCGGTCTTTGAGCAGCACGGAAGGCTGCCAGGGCGTGGTCTCCTGCGCCGTATCCAGGGCGACGCTTTTCTGCACCCAGAAATGGATAAAGCCCAGTGGCAGCGCGGCGCAGAACGCCGCCAGCCAGAACGGCAGTTGCAGGCTGTACATGACCAGTAGCGTGCCGATCGGTGGCCCGATGGTCCAGCCGATATTCAGAAAGCTGTAGTTCAGTGAGAAAACGCGCGCTTTTTCGCTGGAGGTCAGCACATCGGCGAACCAGGCCTTTAGCACCGTGGAGAAAACCGAGTAGGCGCAGTTAATGAGGGCGAAGAACAGTACCACCAGCGTGACGTTATCCACCAGCGGGATCGCCACAAAACCTGCGATAAACGCCGCGATGGAGATAAGCATGTAGCGTTTCTTGTCAAACTTATCGGCCAGAATGCCAAACCCGAGGCTGAACACCACGCCAATGGTCAGCGCCACCGTCAATGCATAGCCAATATTCTCCACGCTCATGCTGTAGACGCGCGTGAGATAGATGGTCATAAACGGCAAGGTTGCCCCACGACCGATGGTTAATAACAGTGACGATGCCAGTAACGCTGCGGTGGAGCGCCTGAGTGAGGATTTCATATGCCTGCCCGACATTGCTTAATCTTATTGTTGTGTGCATTCAGGAGTATCACGACATGCGGGGGATTGTATAGCGTCTGATTTATCCGTAAGTGCCGCGTCTGACTGCCAGAATTAATGATCTTTTCCTCCCGCTGTTTTTTCGCTACCTTGAAGTGTTTACAAAAATTTAATAATCAGGGGCAGGGTATGACGCGTAAAGACGGACTGCTGGCGTTGCTGGTGGTTGTGGTGTGGGGCCTCAATTTTGTGGTCATCAAAATGGGCCTGCATAACATGCCCCCGCTAATGTTGGCAGGGTTGCGTTTTCTGCTGGTGGCGTTTCCGGCGCTCTTTTTTGTCGCCCGCCCGAAAATCCCCTTCAGACTGCTGCTCGGCTATGGCCTGACGATTAGCTTTGGTCAGTTTGCCTTTCTGTTTTGCGCCATCAAATTCGGTATGCCCGCCGGGCTGGCCTCGCTGGTGCTGCAGGCGCAGGCGTTCTTTACCATCATTCTCGGGGCGTTTGTCTTTGGCGAACGTTTACAGGGGAAACAGCTGGCGGGGATTACCCTCGCGGTGTTTGGCGTGCTGGTGCTGATTGAAGCCAGCCTCAACGGCCAGCACGTTGCGCTGCTGGGCTTTATGCTGACGCTGGCGGCGGGGCTAAGCTGGGCGTGCGGAAACATCTTCAACAAGCTGATCATGCAGCATGATGCGCCTCCGCCGGTGATGTCGCTGGTGGTCTGGAGCGCCTTAATTCCCATCATACCTTTCATGGCCGCGTCGTTTGTTCTGGACGGGCCGCAGCTGATGCTTAACAGCCTGGTTGAGATTGATCTCACCACTATTTTGTCGCTTATCTATCTGGCGTTTATCGCGACCATTGTCGGGTATGGCATCTGGGGATCGCTGCTGGGCCGCTACGAAACGTGGCGCGTGGCGCCATTATCCTTGCTCGTGCCGGTGGTCGGGCTTGCCAGCGCGGCCATCCTGCTGGATGAAGAACTGAGCGCATTGCAGCTGTTTGGCGCGGTGCTGATTATGGCGGGTCTGTATATCAACGTCTTTGGATTGCGCGTCATGCGAATGAGGCGGGCAAGGGGATAGGCAAAAAAAGCCCCGCATCTGCGGGGCAAAAACGAATCAGAGGTCGTGGTTGTAGTACGGCACGCCTAATTCGTCGGATTTGTCGCTGCCAGCGCCCATATGGTTAAAATCATAGGGAGACTGGTCATGTGCTGACGGCAAAACTATCGTGTTACAACTGTTTTGCTGCGTTGCACAGTGTGTTTGCTCCGCGAAGGCCTGGCTGGAAATAAGCGCCAGCAGGGCGAGGGCGGCGGAGGCGGTGAATTTCATGATTTCCTCGGTTACGTCTTTAAAGGCGATGATTAACTGCAATGTTTAAGTGGATACAGATAACGGGATTCACCCGGCATACTGGTAATACGATACTTATGAGGCGGCACGTCGAAATAGTTCTTAAACGTCCGCGTCAGGGTTTGCTGTGACTCAAAGCCGTAACGCTCCGCCAGATAAAGGATCGGTTCATTGCTTTCTTTTAGCTTTTGGGCAATTTCCGTCAGCTTGCGGCTACGAATGTATTGACCTAATGAATGACCGGTCTCTTTTTTGAACATCCGTTGCAGGTGCCATTTTGAGTAACCTGAACGCTCTGACACCTTTTCAAGGGAGAGCGGCGATTCCAGGTTATCTTCGATCCAGTCCAAAATGCTATGAATGGTGATAGCGTCAGTATTGCGTCTGGACATCGTCATACCTCTTTTCTGTATTACGGCAGTATTTTCTTAAGCAAAAGCTCAAGTGTTGCCACTTCATCTGCCGTTAAGTTTTTTGTTAGTTCCTGGTGCAGTGTTAGTCCTACTAATTGATGACATTGCTCACACATCTCCGCGCCGTCGCTGGTGAGTTTCACCAGTACGCCACGTTTGTCATTCGGGTTAGGGCTACGTTCTATCCACCCCTTGCAGACCAGGCGATCCAGCATGCGGGTTAACGCACCGAGATCGACAGAGAGCACCTTCTTCAGCTCAACCGGCGTGATACACACTTCGCAGCGAATGGAACACAGCACTTTGAACTGTGTTGCGGTGATATCCAGCGGAGAGAGATAGTCATTGAGCAGGCGATCTTTCTTCTGATTCACCATGTGAATAAGACGACCCAGTGGAATTATGTCGTTAAAGAGGTCACTGGTGCTTTTCACAATGGTTGCCCTGGCAAGTAGTTTAGTCACGGCAGATATTATTGCTCAGGCAAGTATAAGTCAACTGAATGAATCAGCCGATGCCACGAATTGCTAAAACGTTTCATGAACTTTTTTTGAACGCTTTTATATCAATTACATAACGCAGGGTTATTTTTCTGTACGCAAATAATCCTTACGTTGTATCCGTGGCTCCGCGAGTGGGTTTCACCCTATACTTGCGGTGTTGAAAATGGATAAGGACAGCGACACATTATGGTGGATTTGATTAAAGCAATTGGTCTTGGGCTGGTGGTGTTGCTGCCGCTGGCTAACCCACTGACCACGGTTGCGCTCTTTTTGGGGCTGGCAGGGAACATGAACAGCGCCGAGCGCAATCGTCAGTCGATGATGGCCTCGGTGTATGTGTTTGCCATCATGATGGTGGCCTATTATGCCGGGCAGCTGGTGATGAACACCTTCGGGATCTCCATCCCCGGTCTGCGGATTGCGGGTGGGCTGATTGTGGCGTTTATCGGCTTCAGGATGCTGTTCCCGGCGCAGAAAGCGCACGAGTCACCGGAAGCTAAAAGTAAATCCGAAGAGATGGAAAACGAATCGTCGACTAACATCGCCTTCGTTCCCCTGGCCATGCCGAGCACGGCGGGCCCGGGGACCATTGCAATGATCATCAGCTCCGCCTCAACGGTACGCGACGGGTCCACTTTTCCGGACTGGGTGATTACCGTTGCACCACCGCTGATCTTCGCGTTGATCGGCATTATCGTATGGGCCTCTTTGCGCAGTTCAGGGGCGATTATGCGCTGGGTTGGCAAGGGCGGGATAGAAGCCATCTCGCGGCTGATGGGCTTCCTGCTGGTGTGTATGGGCGTGCAGTTTATTATTAACGGCGTGCTGGAAATTATAAAAACCTACCATTAGCGTCATGCCCGACGGCGCTGCGCAAACGGGGTTGTAGGCCGGGTAAGCGCAGCGCCACCCGGCAAACGCTTTAGCCGTTATTCACCCGTTCCTCCAGCGCCACCGGCCATTTGCGGAAGATAAGTACCGACCACACCAGCGCTATCGCTGCCGGGATCGCGCCCAGGTAGCCGATGGCCGACATCGAAACGTGCAGGCTGATCTGATTTCCCACCAGCGCACCCGCGCCGATCCCCAGGTTGAAGATGCCCGAGAACAGCGACATCGCCACGTCGGTGGCATCCGGTGCCAGCGCGAGCACCTTTACCTGCATACCCAGCCCGATAATCATGATGGCAACGCCCCAGAACAGGCTGAGGATCGCGAGGTGGTTTTCACTTGCTGCCGCAGGCATGAGCAGGAGCAGACAGGCCAGCAACAGCCCGATTGCACTGCTCACCAGGGTCGACGCATGCTGATTACCGAGCTTCCCGAACAGAATACTACCGATGATGCCCGCGCCGCCCAGAATCAGCAGCAGGATGGTGGCAAAGTTCGCGCTAAAGCCCGCCACGACCTGTACAAACGGCTCAATGTAGCTGTAGGCCGTGTAATGGGCCGTCACTACAATCACGGTTAACAGATAAATACTCATCAGCGCCGGGCGGCGGATCAGCAGCGGCAGGCTTTTCAGCGAGCCAGAATGCTCGCTGGGCAGTTTTGGCAGCAGCTTGACGAGGCAGATAAGGGTGATCAGCGCGCCCATGCCGATAGCGAAAAACGTCGTGCGCCAGCCGAAATATTGCCCCACGATGCGCCCGATAGGCAGCCCGAGCACCATCGCCAGCGCGGTGCCGGTAGCAATCAGGCTCAACGCCTGAGCGCGTTTACCCGCAGGGGCGAGGCGAATGGCCAGCGAGGCGGTAATTGACCAGAACACCGCATGCGCAAACGCAATCCCGACGCGGCTTATCACCAGCACCGTGAAGTTCCATGCCATAAACGACAGCACATGGCTGGCGATGAACACCACAAACAGGCCGATTAACAGCTTGCGCCGCTCCATCTGGCTGGTCAGCAGCATAAAGGGCAATGACATCAGGGCCACCACCCACGCGTAGATAGTGAGCATAATCCCCACCTGCGCTGTTTCCATCCGGAAACTTTGGGCAATGTCAGAGAGCAGCCCCACGGGGACAAATTCAGTGGTGTTAAAGATGAATGCGGCAATAGCGAGCGTGACCACACGTAGCCACGCGACCTTGCGGGAAACAGTGTTCGTTGTCATAGAAGCGTCTGGGATTGGTTGCAAAGAAGAGAAGAGAAGAGACGATCTTAAAGCGTTCAACGGCGAAAACTCAACCATTATGTGACGCAGATCGCAAAATTTACCGGCGGAGAGCGGTAGCGGAGCGCACTGTTTTCCCTGAAGATAAAGGTCAGCACAGCGATTACAGGCGGTAAAACAATGCAGGAAATTGATTTTTATCTGGTAGATGCCTTTAGCGACACGGCGTTTGGCGGCAACGCGGCAGCGGTATGTCCACTGGAAGCGTGGCTCGCGGACGAGACGCTGCTCAAAATGGCGCAACAGCATAACCAGTCCGAAACGGCGTTTTTCGTGCGCACCGACGAGGGCTTCGAGCTGCGCTGGTTCACCACACAGTCTGAAATTAACCTTTGTGGTCATGCTACGCTGGCGGCGTCCCACGTCATTTTTGAATACCTGGACTACCCACAGACGGAAATTACCTTTTCAACCCGCTTTGTCGGCAACCTGACGGTTAAACGCAACGGCGACTGGCTGACGCTCAATTTCCCGGCGTGGTCGACTGAGGCCGTCGACCAGCCACCGGCAGCACTGTTCAGCGCGCTGGGCATCAGCGGGGCGAAAGAGGTGCGCCTGGGGCGGGATTATCTGGTGGTACTCGACAGCCAGCAGCAGGTGGAAGAGCTTACACCCGACATACCGGCGATGCTCCCGCTGGATAAGATGGTTTGCGTCACCGCGCCCGGTGAGCAGTACGATTTCGTCAGCCGCTTTTTCTGCCCGGGGGAAGGGGTGCCGGAGGATCCGGTGACGGGGTCCACCCACTGTATGTTGATTCCCTACTGGAGCGAAAAAGTGGCGAAAACCCGGCTTAATGCTCGCCAGGTTTCAGCCCGTGGCGGGGATTTGCGCTGTGAACTGATCGGCGATCGCGTACTGATTAGCGGCCAGGCCACGCTGTATCTTAAAGGAAAAATATTCCTCCGCCAGTCTTGATATCAGCCTGCGGGCGCGGGCAACTCGCGCTCATTTAGCAGGGCGATAAAGGCTTCAAGCTGGCGCGTCATTGCGCCGCGCCGCCACACCAGCCACGTTGTCAGCCAGCGCCAGTTTTCCGCCAGCGGCCACGCCTCCACCTGATGATGTCCCGGCATGCTCTGCAGCATTGAGCGGGGCATCAGCGCAATGCCTGCGCCCGCAATCACGCAGGCCAGCATTCCGTGATAAGACTCCATCTCATGGATGCGCCCTGGCATCGCCCGGTCTGCATGAAACCAGCTTTCCAGATGTCGGCGATACGAGCAGTTGGCGCGAAAGGCGTAGACGTCGCTGCCGTTTACCTGCGCGGCGCGGGAGACGACATCGTGTCCCGCGGGTGTCACCAGCATCATCTCTTCCCGGTACACCGGCATCCCTTCCAGTTCAGGATGGGAGAGCGGGCCGTCGACAAACGCGGCGCTCAGCGTCCCTTCCAGCACGCCGTCGATCATGGTCCCGGACGGGCCGGTCGAGAGGGCAAACTGTATGCGCGGATAGCGCTGGTTAAACTGCGCCAGGCTTTCCGGAATGCGAACGGCGGCGGTGCTTTCCAGCGCGCCAAGGGCAAACAATCCCTGCGGTTCATCCCCGGCGACAACCATGCGCGCCTCGTCAACCAGCGCGAGGATCTGCTTGCTGTAGCGCAGAAAGTTGTGCCCGGCGGGGGATAAACGCAGACGCTGGTTTTCACGGATAAACAGCTCAACGCCAAGATCGGCCTCAAGCTGACGAATGCGGGTCGTCAGGTTTGAGGGAACGCGATGCACTTTTTGCGCCGCCTGGGTGATGCTGCCGGTCTGCGCGACGGCGTTAAACATTTCAAGCTGGGTCAGGTCCATAGCATTCTCGATTCGTGAATAAGGTGGTCAATATTATTCATTTTTAAGAAATAGCAGATCGGGCCACACTGAATCAACTCTTATAATACGTGGAGAACATCATGACGCATTCCCCTGCAACACACGCACTCTCTGTAAACCCGGCGACAGGCGAAACCCTGGCCGCTTATCCGTGGGCAACGTCCGACGAGGTCCAGCACGCCATTGCGCTGGCCGATAGCGGTTTTCGTCAGTGGCGCAATGAAAGCGTGGCGCACCGCGCGCAAAAACTGCGCGACCTCGGTGCGACGCTGCGTAACCGTGCGGAAGAGATGGCGCAGATGATGTCCCGTGAGATGGGCAAACCCATCCTGCAGGCGCGTGCTGAGGTGGCCAAGTCTGCTGGCCTCTGTGACTGGTACGCCGAACACGGCCCGGCGATGCTAAGTACGGAAGCCACCCAGGTCGAAAATAACAACGCGGTGATTGAGTACCGTCCGCTGGGGCCGATTCTGGCGGTCATGCCCTGGAACTTCCCGCTCTGGCAGGTGCTGCGCGGCGCGGTGCCTGTCCTGCTGGCGGGCAACAGTTATCTGCTCAAGCACGCACCCAACGTGCTCGGCTCGGCGCAGCTGATTGCGCAGATCTTCACCGAGGCCGATTTCCCTGAAGGGGTGTTTGGCTGGGTTAATGCTACCAACGAAGGCGTGAGCCAGGCGATTAACGATCGCCGCATTGCGGCTATCACCGTGACCGGCAGCGTGCGTGCGGGGGCAGCTATTGGTGCTCAGGCGGGGGCCGCGCTGAAAAAATGCGTGCTTGAACTCGGCGGTTCCGATCCTTTCATTGTATTAAACGACGCGGATCTGGATCTGGCGGTCAAGGCGGCGGTGGCCGGACGTTACCAGAACACCGGGCAGGTATGTGCGGCGGCGAAGCGTTTTATCGTCGAAGAGGGCATTGCCGATCGCTTTACCGAACGTTTCGTGCAGGCTACCGCGGCGCTGAAAATGGGCGCACCGGATCACGAAGAAAACTACCTTGGCCCGATGGCCCGCTACGACCTGCGTGATGAACTGCATCAGCAGGTGCAGGCAACGTTAGCCGAAGGGGCAACCCTGCTGCTGGGCGGTGAGAAGGTTGCCGGGAAGGGGAACTACTATGCGCCAACCGTACTGGGTAACGTGACGCCTGAAATGACGGCTTTTCGCCAGGAGCTGTTTGGCCCGGTGGCCGCCATTACGGTGGCAAAAGATGCGGAACATGCCCTCGCACTTGCCAACGACAGCGACTTTGGCCTATCCGCCACGGTGTTTACCGCAAACCCAGAGCAGGCCGAGAAATTCGCTCAAGGGCTGGAGTGCGGCGGGGTGTTCATCAATGGCTATAGCGCCAGCGATGCCCGCGTGGCGTTCGGCGGCGTGAAGAAGAGCGGATTTGGCCGCGAGCTGTCTCACTTCGGTTTGCACGAGTTCTGCAATGTACAGACGGTCTGGAAGGATCGCGTTTAACCTCCCTCAAGGCCTTCCGCGTGAAGGCCTTTGTCATGTTTCTGCAATGGTTCTGTCATTTTCCTCTCGTAGACTGCCACGCGTCTAACGCTTTGTTACAGAAGAAAATTATGAACCTAACGCAAATTTTTCGCCGTATTGCGCCGCGTCTTTTTCCGCGTCAGTTTGGTCTGCTGGCCGGTATTTTTTGTATTATTGGACTCTTCTCGGCATTACAACTTTCCTCCTCGATTCTCCTTGGCGCATCGCTAAAAGACGCTCAGCGCAACGAACGGCATAACCAACTGGCCTATCAGCAGCAGGGCAAGCTGGATTTAGCCCGCGTCTCCCTGCTGGCGGCAAGCGATCTGCTTAACCGTTCCGGCGTCTATTTTATGCAGGACAAAGAGACAGGCTCTGAGGGTAGCTGGCACAGCCTGATGGACGAAGCGCAAAAGGCGCTGGCGGTGTCGCAACAGGCCTGGCAGGCTTGGCTGGCACTGAACCCGCCGAAAGATGAGGCGCTGGTGAACAGCTATCAACTGTTTTACGGCGCTATCAAAGAGCAGGCCGACGGGCTGGTCGACACTCATTCCATCGACGCTTTTTTTGCCGTGCCTGCTCAGGCATTTCAGACTGATTTCAACGACAACTACGCCCGTTATCAGCAGGCAAGCGAGAAGCAGGCCATGCAGGGGCGGCAAACCTTAATGGCGCAGCTCTCCGGCCTACAAACGGCGTTTCTGTTTGCGCCGCTGGTACTGCTGACGATTGCCGTTGCCGTGTGGTTTGGGATGGCAAAATGGGTCATCACGCCGCTTCGTCGGTTAATTGCGCATATCGATCGTCTCGCGGCGGGCGATTTGTCCGGTATGCCGCCGGATGTGGTGCGCTTTAACCGGGAGATAGGGCAACTGAGCGACAGCATCCGCACCATGCAGCGTGGCTTGCAGGCACTGGTGACACAGGTCAGCGATGCCACGTCGTCAATGGTCGAAAACATTGGCGCCCTGGCACAGGGCAACGAGGCGCTGTATCACCAGTCAGCGCGTCAGGCAAAAGAGCTGGAAGAGGTAACTGCTCATATCGCCACGCTTGAAACCCACGTCGAAGGCAATACAGGCTATGCAAAACTTGCCAGCTCGCGCGCGGACGAAGCACGTCAGGCGGCTGCGGGGGGCGATCGTATGATGTCGACCGTGAATGCCTCCATGCAGGCGATCGTCGACCGATCCGCCGAGATGCGGGGGATCGTCGCCATGATCGATAACGTGGCATTTCAGACCAACATCCTCGCGCTGAATGCCGCCATCGAAGCCGCGCACGCGGGCAACCAGGGACGCGGGTTTGCGGTGGTGGCGAGAGAGGTCGGGTTACTCGCCAGAAAGAGCAGCCATTCCACGCAAACCATCCAGGAGCTGATCAATCACTCTCTGCAGGGCATCGAGGATGGTTCAAAAGCCGTTAGCCGTCTGGAAGATAACCTGCAGCAGGTCACCGGGCTGGTGGCGACGCTGAGCAGCCTGCTGAGCGATATCTCCTCGGCCACGCTGAGTCAGGGAGAAAGTATTCACCTGATGACGCGGCAGCTGCAGGCGCTGAATCGCGTTTCGCGTCAAACGGACCTGCTGGTCAGCGATGCGTCGCAGGCTTCCGCGCGGCTGCATCAGGAGTCGGGCCAGCTGCTGACGGCGGTTTCGCGTTTTCGTCTCCCGGCCTGACGCAATATCGCAGCCTCTGGTATACTCGCAGCCCGTTTTAGCCTGAGGGCAAGGAGCAAAGAGTGGCTGCGGTCATCCATAATGAGATGCTGGACGAGATTCTGGCGCAGGTTCGCCCGTTAATTGGGCAGGGTAACGTTGCCGACTATATCCCGGCGCTGGCGTCCGTGAACGGTAATAAGCTGGGGATTGCCATCTGCACCGTAGACGGGCAACGTTTTCAGGCCGGGGACGCGGAAGAGCGTTTCTCTATTCAGTCGATCTCAAAAGTGCTGAGCCTGGTGGCGGCTATGCGCCAGTATGACGAAGAGGAGATCTGGCAGCGCGTTGGCAAAGATCCTTCCGGCCAGCCGTTCAACTCGCTTTTGCAGCTTGAGATAGAGCAGGGTAAACCGCGCAATCCGTTCATCAACGCCGGGGCGCTGGTGGTGTGCGATATGCTGCAAAGCCGTCTCAGCGCACCGCGTCAGCGGATGCTCGAAATTGTCCGTCAGCTTTCTGGCGTGCAGGACATTACCTACGATCCGGTGGTGGCCCGCTCTGAGTTTGAGCACTCGGCCCGTAACGCCGCCATTGCCTGGCTGATGAAATCCTTCGGCAATTTTCATAACGACGTTGCCACCGTTCTGCAAAACTATTTCCACTACTGCGCCCTGAAAATGAGCTGCGTTGAGCTGGCGCAGACCTTTTTATTTCTCGCCCATCAGGGCCACGCGCCGCACCTCGCTCAGGAGGTGGTGTCACCTATGCAGGCCCGGCAGATTAACGCCCTGATGGCGACCAGCGGTATGTATCAAAATGCCGGCGAATTTGCCTGGCGCGTGGGGTTACCCGCCAAGTCCGGCGTGGGCGGCGGGGTGGTGGCGATTGTGCCGCATGAGATGGCGATTGCCGTCTGGAGCCCGGAACTGGATGAGACGGGGAATTCACTTGCAGGTGTGGCGGTACTGGAAAAGCTGACGCACCGGCTGGGACGTTCTGTTTACTGATGTCGACGTTAGATCCTCTTTTTACCCGCCTTGCGCGGTCAACCTTCCGCTCGCGTTTTCATTTAGGCGCGAAAGAGCGGCAATACTGCTGGGATAAAGGCCCGGACACCATCGATCGGCATGCGGCTGATTTTATCGCGCAGCGCCTGGCTCCTGCCCAGCCAACGAATGACGGAAAACAAACGCCGATGCGCGGGCACCCGGTGTTTATCGCTCAGCATGCGACGGCCACCTGCTGTCGTGGCTGTCTGGCAAAGTGGCATGCCATACCGCAGGGGCAGGAACTGACTGCGCAACAGCAGCAGTACGTCGTGAGCGTGATTCATCACTGGCTGGTAAAAGAGATGAACGCCTAAATTTGACGAGTTATGATCCTGTTGTATCTGTGCTATAGATACTTATTCACTTATTTCCCTTCATGAAAATGACCGCAAATAATTGCCATACGTCATTATATGGATCCCTGTTTAATGCGTTCTGAACTCTCGTCCTTCAAGCTATTTTCACCAGACAGCCCTCTGCGTAACGCGGCAGGGATATTTGCTCTTACCACCTTGTTCTATTTTATTGGTGCTGAGCTGCGTCTGGTGGAAGCCTTATCCCTTTTCTGGCCGCTCAACGGCGTGATGGCGGGGATCTTTGCGCGTTATGCTTACCTTAACCGGCTGCATTATTACGCGGTGTCGTATGTCGCGATGTTGTTATATGACGCGGTGACGACCAACTGGGGCGTGGCGTCTCTGGTTATCAATCTGTCGAATATGGTGTTTATTATCACCGTCGCGGTGCTGGTGCTGCGGGATAAACGGCTGATGAAGAAAACGCCCGATCCGCTCAACGCGCTGCGGCTGTTTAACTATTGTCTGATCGCCGCCTTGCTGTGCGCGCTGCTGGGCGCATTAGGCTCGGTCGGGATCGACAGTCATACCTTCTGGCCGCTGTTTGCCGACTGGTTTAGCGAGCAGTTTTCAACGGGCGTGTTAATTGTGCCCTGTATGCTGACGGTGACAATGCCGGCGCGACTCCCACGCCTGACGCCGGAGGCACTGTTACCGGTGCTGGCGCTGATGGTCTCCGTGGCGGCGTCCGTGGTGATTGGCGGAGCAGGGAGTCTGGCTTTTCCGCTGCCTGCGCTTATCTGGTGTGCGGTGCGGTACTCGCTTCCGGCCACCTGTCTGCTGACCTTTATCACCGGCGCGGTAGAAGTTGTGCTGGTGGCGAACTCCGTCATCAACATTGCCGTTGCCGCGCCGCTCTCCACGCCAATGATGTTTTCCGCCCGTCAGGGCATTGCGACAATGGCGATTTGTCCGGTGATGGTCTCCGTGAGCGTGGCGGCCATTAACTCGCTGATCCGCCAGGTGTCATTGCGGGCGGATTATGATTTCCTGACCCACGTCTATTCCCGTTCCGGATTGTATGAAGCGCTGAAACAGGAAGAGACGCACAAGCACTCCCGCTTTCTCACGGTGATGCTGCTGGATATCGATTATTTCAAAAGCATCAATGATAACTACGGTCACGAGTGCGGCGATAAAATCCTGACCGCGTTTGCGCAGAAGGTGCAGCAGGTTGTCGGTGAGGACGGGCTGGTGGCCCGGATGGGCGGAGAGGAGTTTGCGGTGGTGGCCAATACCGGTGATGCGCAACGTGGCTTTGAGCTGGCCGAGCGCATCAGGCTGACGATCGCCAATCATCCCTTTACCTGGCGTCAGCAGACGTTGTTTTTGACGGTCAGTATCGGGCTGGGAAGCGGGAAAGCCGACCCGCGGGCGTTGACCGAGGTTTTCAACACGCTGCTGACCGAAGCGGATGACTATCTCTATCGTTCGAAAAAAGCAGGGCGAAATCGTACCAGTGCGCGTATGCAGGACGATACGATTGTGGCCGACGCTGAACGGGATGCGGAAGAGGCGTAACCGTCACCACCTTAGGTAGCGCGCGGTATTAAAGCGAATGAATATCCGATAAATTGCTTGCTACGTATTTTCAAGCTCAATAAGATACCGCAAGAAACATATCGGAAAAATCTTAGCATGAATGCAACCGACCCTCTCAGCATGAAGCCTCGCTTACAGGGACGTCGGTTTGTCAAACGTATGTATCTGATGCGTATGCTCGGTACGCTTCTCTGCTTTTTCCCCATTCTGTCGGTATTGCTTGAGCAGCAGCGCCCCCCGTGGCTTATTGGCCTGCTGGGGGCTAACGCCTTTATCTGGCCGACGGTGGCTTGGTATCGTGCACGACATTCAACGACCCCCCTGGCGACTGAACATCAAAACCTGGTCCTTGACGCTGGAGCAGGCGGATTCTGGATTGCCATGATGGCGGTAAATCCGCTGCCCTCTGTGGTAATTGCTACTATTCTGCTAGCCGATCGGCTCTCTGCGGGCAGCTACACACTGCTGAAAAAAGCGGCCGCACTGATGCTGGCGGTTTTTCTGGTGAGCTGGCTGAGTCAGGGAATGGCCATCAATCCGGTGGTCTCTTCGCGGACCCTTTACGCTACCTTGCCGCTGATCGCCATCTATATCATCGCCCTGAGCGTTCTGACGGACGGGATCGCCTTGCGCCTGCGGATCAAAAGTCGCGAGCTGGAACGGATCGCAATGATGGATCCGCTACTGGATATTGCTAACCGGCGACTGCTTGAAAAGCGTATTGAGCATGAGCTGAGTAAACTTCGCCAGGCATGCCGTGATTCTGCGCTGATGTTTATTGATATCGATAATTTCAAGGACGTTAACGATCGCTACGGCCACAAAGTCGGGGACGTGATGCTGGCTACTGTGTCGGAAATTCTGCATCTGGCCACGCGCCCGACGGATACCCCTGCACGGCTGGGCGGCGATGAGTTTGTCATTCTTCTGCCGAATACCACCGTCGACGAGGCGCAGGTTGTCGCCACGCGCATTATGGACGCCACGGCCGTGATGAAAGATGTGGCTCAGGAAGCGGTCCCTTGCACGCTCAGTATCGGCATTGCCTGTGCCACCCGCGACATGGAAAGCGTGACCGACTGGCTGCAGGCGGCCGATAGCGCCCTCTATCATGCGAAACGCGAAGGTAAGAACCGGATCTTCGCGCACTGACAAAGTGCCGGTTTAAGCTACGCTGTTAATAACGCAAGGCACAAGGAGATGTCATGAAAGCCCCTGCTACCCCTACAGATGAAAATGAACGCCTGGCCGCACTGCGCGAATCGGGCCTGCTTGATATTGACCGTTCTCCGGCTTTTGATCGCCTGACGCGGCTGGCGAAGCGCTTTTTCCAGGTACCGCTGGCTATGGTTAATCTGATTGATGAGCATTCGCTTATCGTCAAGTCGGCCGACGGCAAAGCGCCTGACGTGGTACCGCGCCACATCTCTTTCTGCGGTCATACTATCCTCGGTGAAAAACCGCTGGTGGTGGGGGATATGCTTCAGGATCCCCGCTTCGCGGATAATCCGCTGGTGGCAGGCGAACCCAATGTGCGCTTCTATGCCGGATTTCCGCTGCGCCTGCGTAACGGGGCAAGCGTTGGCTCGCTGTGTCTTATCGACTATGCGCCCCGGGAGTTTAACGCGGCGGATCTCGCCGTGCTGAGCGATTTAAGCGCGCTGGCGGAAGATGAGTTTGCGGCGGTCAGCGCGGCAACCACGGATGAACTGACGGGGCTGTTTAACCGCCGCGGCTTTAACCAGATTGTCGAATTTGCGCTCTCCGTCGCCAGACGGCGGGCAGAGCCACTGACCCTGGGCTGGATGGATTTAGATTACTTTAAGGATATCAACGATCGCTTTGGGCATGATGAAGGCGATAAGGCTCTTAAGGCGATGGCTCGTCTGATGCAAAGTTCTTTTCGCGAGGCTGACCTGCTGGTCCGCTTTGGCGGAGACGAATTTGCGGTGCTGTTTGCCGATACCGACGAACAGGGGGCCTGGATCGCCATGCACTATCTTGTCGAAAAGGTTGAACACTACAACGCGCGTCAGCTGCACCCATGGTCGCTCCATTTTTCCTGGGGCGTGAGCGAATTCGATCATCACGGCAACGATATGCAGCAGTGGCTGAAAAATGCCGACGAGAAGATGTACGCCATGAAACGCCAGCGTCACCAGAAGGGATAACATAACAAAAGCCTATGGCTGAAGGGGTTGCGTTGCCCAAAGGTGACCCGCAAAGTGAAGCGGTACTCAACACAGGGAAAATCCATGAACGCACCGCTTCAGCTCCAGAGCTTGTCACGAGACACCCTTCTTACCCACCTTGATGCGCTGGCCGACATCCTTGAAAACTGCGTGAACGGCGGGGCATCGGTAAGTTTTATGCTGCCCTTTAGCCATGAGAAAGCCCGCGCGTTTTGGCTGAATATCGCTGCGAGCGTGGCACGAGGCGAGCGTACCGTGCTGGCCTGTTTTGACGAGCAGCGCCAGCTTATCGGGACGGTTCAGCTCATCACCGATCAGCCTGAAAACCAACCCCACCGTGCCGACGTAGCAAAACTGTTGGTTCACGAAAAGGCGCGACGCAAAGGCGCTGCACTGGCGCTCATGAACGCGCTTGAACAGGTGGCGCGGGACAAAGGGATTTCGGTTCTGGTGCTGGATACGGCAACCGGGAGCGGTGCCGAACACTTTTACCTGCGGGCTGGATGGCAAAAAGTCGGTGAGATCCCACGCTATGCGCTTATGCCGGACGGTGAACTGACCGGCACCACGCTGTTCTATAAATTCCTGTAATTATTTTTTACAACCACTCGCTCCCTTGATCAAAACAGGGTTTATGGTCGTTAAGTTTTGGTAAGTTATTAGACCAATCTTATCAGGCTGTATGACTAATCATAAAAGGAACCCTGTCGTGAACACACTCAACCGTCGTGATTTCCCTGGCGAGCTTTACCCGGAGCGTATCATTCAGTTTGGCGAAGGTAATTTCCTGCGCGCGTTTATCGACTGGCAAATCGATCTGCTCAATGAACATACCGACCTTAACTCCGGGATCGTGATTGTTCGCCCGATTCAGAGCGATTTCCCGCCGTCGCTGAGCACGCAGGACGGTCTCTATACCACGATCATTCGCGGATTGAACGAACAGGGCGAAGCCGTGAGCGATGCACGCCTTATCCGTTCGGTTAACCGTGAAATTAGCGTCTACAGCCAGTACGACCAGTTCCTGAAACTTGCCCACAATCCGTACATGCGCTTTGTTTTCTCGAACACCACCGAAGCGGGGATCAGCTATCACGCCGGGGATGCGTTCGACGATGCGCCTGCGGTTAGCTATCCGGCTAAACTGACGCGTCTGCTCTACGAGCGTTTCAGCCACTTTAACGGGGCGGCGGATAAAGGCTGGGTCATCATTCCGTGCGAGTTGATTGATTACAACGGCGATGCGTTACGAGAGTTAGTGCTGCGTTATGCCCATGAGTGGGCGCTGCCTGCGGCCTTTATCCAGTGGCTAAACGAAGCCAACACCTTCTGCTCCACGCTGGTCGACCGTATCGTAACTGGCTATCCGCGTGATGAAGCTGCAGAACTGGAGGCCGGGCTGGGGTATCACGACGCGTTTCTCGATACCGCCGAACATTTCTATCTGTTTGTTATTCAAGGGCCTGAATCCCTCGCCAGGGAGCTGCGTCTGGACCAGCTCCCGCTTAACGTAAGGATTGTGGACGACATTAAGCCGTATAAAGAGCGTAAAGTGGCGATCCTCAACGGGGCGCACACCGCGCTGGTGCCTGTGGCATTCCTGGCGGGGCTGGATACGGTAGGCGAGGCGATGAACGACACGGACGTCTGCGCGTTTGTGGAAAAGGCCATTTACGAGGAAATTATCCCGGTGCTGGACCTGCCGCGCGATGAGCTGGAATCCTTTGCCCGCGCCGTCACAGGGCGTTTTCGCAATCCGTACATCAAGCATCAACTGCTGTCGATTGCCCTGAACGGGATGACCAAATACCGCACGCGTATTCTGCCGCAGCTGCTGGCGGGGCAGAAGGCCACCGGTAAACTGCCGGCTCGTCTGACCTTTGCGCTGGCGGCACTGATGGCGTTTTATCGGGCGGAGCGTAACGGTGACGTTTATCCGGTGCAGGATGATGCTCACTGGTTGACGCGTTATCAGCAGCTCTGGGCACAGCATACTGATAAGCAAATCGATACCCGTGCGCTGGTGACTGCGGTTCTGAGCGTCATCGAACACTGGGAAAGCGATCTCACCCAGGTTCCGGGACTGGTAGAGCAGGTTGCCACGGATCTGGATGCCATTCTGGAGCAGGGTATGCGCGCTGCCGTTAAGCCGCTCTGCTAATCTTCTCGTCCCGGCTTCGGCCGGGATAATTTATAATATTAGTTACAACATACTATTTACCCCTGTTCTTAAAAAAGAACATCAGCACCGTGCGCTTTACGCTTATCAGGAGAGAAAATGCAATGTTCTATTAACAGACTTGCAACCGTGACGGGGATCACGTTTAATAGCGGCGCATTTTCCTTTCCTGAAGCTCACTATGATTGTTCGCCCTCAACAGCACTGGTTACAACTCATTTTCGTCTGGCACGGTTCCGTTTTACCCAAAATCTATACCCGCCTGCTGCTTAACTTCCTGCTTTCGATTACTGTGATCGCGATGCTGCCCTGGTATACCTCGCTCGGCGTCAGGTTTACCGTGGCACCGTTCAGCATTCTTGGCGTGGCTATCGCGATCTTTCTGGGTTTCAGAAATAACGCCTGTTATTCGCGCTACGTCGAAGCTCGCCAGCTTTGGGGGCAGTTGATGATAGCGGCCCGGTCGCTGTTTCGCGAGGTAAAAAACACCTTGCCTGACGATGCCCATCTCGGGGAATTCGTGCGCCTGCAAATTGCGTTTGCCCACTGCCTGAGAATGACGCTTCGCCGCCAGCCTCAGGCCGATCGGCTTTCAGCCTATTTATCCGCTGAACATCTGCATAAGGTGATGGCCTCAAACTCTCCGGCAAACCGCATTTTGCTGATCATGGGGGAATGGCTTGCCGTCAGGCGTCGGGAAGGGCAGCTCTCAGACATTTTGTTCCACAGCCTCAACAATCGACTTAACGATATGTCCGTGGTGCTTGCCGGCTGCGAGCGCATTGCCACCACGCCCGTGCCGTTTGCCTATACGCTGATTTTGCACCGCACGGTTTATCTCTTCTGCATCATGCTGCCGTTCGCCCTGGTGGTGGATTTGCACTACATGACACCCTTCGTATCGGCGCTGATTTCATACACGTTTATCTCGCTGGACACCCTGGCAGAGGAGCTGGAAGATCCATTCGGTACCGAGGATAAAGATCTGCCGCTGGACGCCATCTGCAACATGATGGAACGCGACCTGTTGCAGATGAACGATGAAGAGAACATTCCAGCGCGACTGATGCCGGATAAACACTATCAGCTGACGTAACGGGCATTCCATTCGTCGCGGGTGATTTCCCACAGTTCAGAGTCCAGCAGGCCGCTGACGTAGGCTTTCTTTTCAGTTCGGATAAGCCGCATGCCGCTACTGGCTGAAATACGCTGCGAGCGGCTATTGGCGGCCGCTTTCGGCGCACGGAGCACCGGTTTGTTCAGCGTATTGAACCAGTAATCCGTCGCCGCAATGCTGGCTTCCCGCATGTACCCCTGGCCCTGAAATTCCGGCGCCAGCCAAAAACCACGGTTATTGTCTTCCACATCGTATAAGCAGATGATCCCCATCAGCTCGTCCGGGGCTTCGCGTCGGCGGATGCTCCAGAACCACGCAATCCCTTTGTCCATGTCAGGCAGAGCGACGTTATTGACATAATATTCTGCACCATCATCGGGATAGGGCCACGGAACGGATGAAACCATATAACGAACGATCTCCCAGCGCGGGTATCGCTGTTGGATCTGTGGCGCATCTTCAGCAACCAGGGGCTTAAGTAGTAAACGAGGCGTCGTCAGGATAGGTATCGTCATCCGCTGTTCTCCTTTTTTTAGCGTTATGCATTTGCGCACCTTCTGGTATTTTCATCATTACCACAATCCAGACTGAGAATCTCTCGTTCCTGAACATTAATGAGTGAGGAAGACATGGCCGTAACGGTACGTGCTTTACGTGAAGATGATTACCCCCGGTGGCGCACGCTGTGGGATGGATATACCCATTTTTATGACTGTGAACTGGATGAATCCGTTACGGCCTCCACCTGGCAACGCGCGCTAAACCCAGATTCTGCTCTGTTGTGCCGCGTTGCTGAAATCGAGGGCAAGGTGGTGGGTTTCGCCCTGTGCGTGTTGCATGACGGCACATGGTCAACGGCGCCGATTTGCTATCTTGAGGATCTGTTTGTCGACGCTGAGGTCAGGGGGGCGGGGGCCGGGAAGGCGTTAATCGATGCGCTGATGGAAGAGGGCAAGCGCGAAGGGTGGTCAAAACTTTACTGGGTCACCCGACACAATAATCCGGCGCGCAAGCTGTACGACAAATTTGGCGAAGCGGACGATTACGTTCGTTATCGTATCTCGCTCTAAGCCTTTATGCCTGGGTTTGTATCACAGTGTATCTGTGCCGGAGATACATACACAGGCATGCAATAAAGAGCCTTTCACACATATCCGCTATACAAAACAGTGGTGTTATATCCCCGTCAACTGTACTCACTCGGAGATAACATCATGTTTAGCAAACTCGCTTATTCCACACTCGCGTTAACCGTTTCTCTCGGCACCGTCATGTCCTGCCAGGCTGAAGTTACCGGAGCCGATTACAAAAACGCCTTTAATCAGGTCCACCAAATCAACGCCGGCGATCTTAACGTTGGCTATGTCGATATCGGCCCGAAAGATGGGCAGCCCGTCATATTGTTGCACGGCTGGCCGTATGACATTCACAGTTACGCGGACGTTGCGCCCCTGCTGGCGGCGAAGGGGTATCGCGTAATCGTGCCTTCTCTTCGTGGCTACGGCACCACGCGGTTTATCTCGGACAAAACGCCGCGCAACGGCCAGCCGTCGGCGATGGCGAAAGACATCGTTAACCTGATGGATGCCCTGAATATCAAGCAAGCGGTCTTCGCGGGCTATGACTGGGGTGCCCGTACGGCGGATATCGTCGCCGCGCTCTGGCCGGAGCGGGTGAAATCCCTTGTATCGGTCAGCGGATATCTCATCAGTAGCCAGGCGATCGGCGAAAAACCGCTGCCTCCCAAAGCGGAAGTACAGTGGTGGTATCAATTCTATTTCGCTACCGCACGCGGGGCAGAAGGCTACGCCAAAAATACGCATGACTTTGCCCGCCTGATCTGGTCCCAGGCATCTCCTGACTGGAAATTTACCGACGCGACCTTTAACGCCAGCGCCGCCTCGCTCGATAACCCGGACCACGTCGCCGTCACCCTCAGCAACTACCGCTGGCGTTTAGGGCTGGAAAAAGGCGAGCGCAAATATGATGCCTACGAGCAAAAACTTGCTGCGCTGCCGAACATCACCGTACCGACGATCACTATCGAAGGCGGTAACAATGGCGCGCCACACCCTGCACCTGAGGCCTATGCGGGCAAATTTACCGGTAAATATGAACACCGCACCTTTGGGGCAACCGTTGGTCACAATCCACCGCAGGAAGATCCGCAGGATTTTGCTAAGGCGGTTATCGACGCTGACAAGCTCTGATATGTGCTATTTTCAATTGGTTACCCTTCTGTCAGGAGCCTGCGGTGGAGCATATTGATCATATCCTTGTCGTCGATGACGACAGGGATATTCGTGACTTAATCGTCGATTACCTTAATAAATCAGGCTATCTCGCCTCCGGCGCGGCTAACGGCAAAGAGATGCGCGTGGTGCTTGATAAACAGCATATCGACCTGGTGGTGCTGGACGTCATGATGCCTGGCGATGACGGACTAACCCTCTGTCGACAGCTACGCAGCAGCAAATTTAAAGATTTGCCGATCCTGATGCTTACCGCACGAAACGAAGAGACCGACCGGATCCTCGGCCTGGAAATGGGGGCCGACGATTACGTTGTCAAACCCTTTGTCGCTCGCGAACTGTTGGCGCGGATCAAAGCCATCCTGCGCCGTTTCCGCACCATGCCGCCCAATCTGCAGGTTACCGAGGCCGGTCGTTTAGTGGTGTTTGGCGAATGGCAGCTGGATACCGTTGCCCGCCATCTCATCGACAATGAAGGTATGGTGGTAGCGTTGAGCGGGGCGGAGTACCGGCTTCTGCGCGTGTTCCTCGACCATCCACAGCGCGTGCTGACACGCGACCAGCTGCTGAACCTGACGCAGGGGCGAGATGCCGAGCTATTCGAACGTTCGATCGACCTTCTGGTGAGCCGCGTTCGCCAGCGTCTCAATGAGGATGCCCGCACACCTGCCTATATCAAAACCGTGCGCAGCGAAGGCTATGTTTTCACCATGCCCGTGACCATTATCGAGGCAAATGAATGACCCTTTGGCCCCGTTCGCTACTGGCCCGGCTGCTGATTATTGTGCTTCTGGGACTGTTGCTGGCTAACTCTCTCAGCCTGACTCTGGTACTTTACGAGCGAATGCGCAGCGCACGCACGGTGATGCTCGGTAATCTGGAATATGATGTGGCGACCAGCGTGGCCATCCTGGACAGGCTGCCGGCGAACGAACGTCCGCAGTGGCTGGATCGCCTTGACCGGGGTAACTATCGTTATCTGCTCGGGCCGGGAGAGCCGGGTTCTCCTCCCCGGGATAAACGCTCGCGCGACGCCATTCGCACCTTAAAAGAGACGCTGGCAGACAGCTACCCGTTGTACTTTACCGCCGTTCCCGGGCCGATCTCGCACATTCAGGCGCATCTGACGCTGAGCGACGGCGCGCCGTTAACCATCGATCTGATCCCCCGCATGCCGCCGGTCGCCAGCTGGCTTCCCGTAGTGCTGGTTTTGCAGCTGCTGCTGGTTGCGCTTTGCTCATGGATTGCCGTGCGTCAGGTGGTGCGGCCATTTTCACAGTTCACGCGCGCGGTGGACACCCTCGATCCCGCCGCTAACATGCCCATGACGGAGAAAGGGCCGATGGAAGTCCGTCGGGCGGCACACGCGTTTAATGCGATGCAGTCGCGCATTCAGTCCTACCTGCGGGAGCGGGCGCAAATCCTGGCCTCGATTTCGCACGATCTTCAGACCCCCATAACCCGCATGAAGCTGCGCGTGGAGATGGCCGAACAGCCAGAACTTCGCGACAAGCTGCTGAATGACCTGGACAATATGTCGCGCCTGGTACGTGAAGGCATTGCGTATGCCCGGTCATCAGAAACCCTCGAAGAGACCATGCTAAAGATGGAACTTAACGCGTGGATCAACAGTATTGCCAGCGACTATCAGGACATTGGTAAAAACGTGCAGTTTCATGCAAACGAGGCGCGATTGCCCATCGTCACGCGTCCGCAGGCGCTACGCAGGGTGATGACCAACCTGCTCGATAATGCCCTGAAGTTTGGCGGAGAGGCCATCATCAGAATTGATAATATCAGTGAAGAAGAGGTTGTTATTCATATTCTGGATAACGGCCCGGGGATCCCGGAGGCGGAGATCGAGGCGGTACTGCAGCCATTCTACCGGGTCGAGACGTCGCGTAACCGCGAGACCGGCGGAACCGGGCTAGGGCTGGCAATCGCCACCCAACTTACCGCCCAGCTCAACGGCAAACTGCATCTGGCCAACCGGGCAGAAGGCGGGCTGGACGTGAGCGTCACGCTGCCACGCCGGTAATTGTACGGCTTTGTATCGCATTGCCACCGCGATACGCTGAAAGACAAAATTCGCCGTTTTGCACATAACCTGAATACATCAGTACGTTCAAATGACCCCACTGCAGTTTCGCAGCCACTCTGATATGTGAGGTCATTATGTTTCTGATAATCGCTTTTTTGGGCGGGATGATAAGTCTGCTCAGCCCCTGTACGCTCCCGGTTATTCCGCTGCTGTTTGCGGGTTTCCAGGGACAGCGCCGTCAGATCCTGGCGCTCCTCTCCGGTATGATCGTGATGTTTACCCTGGTGGCGATGGTCGTCACGGTTGCCAGCGACAGCATTGCACAGGCGACGGTGATAGGGCGCGGGGTTGCTCTCGTTATTCTTGCGGTAGCGGCCCTGGCGCTGATCTTTCCGCAGTTTGCTCAACGCATTGCCGGGCCTGCAGTTGCCGCAGGAAATGTGTTAAACGCCCGCAGTGGACAGACGCGCGGGGTGCTTTCCGCTTTCCTCGGCGGGCTGGCGGTAGGGCTGCTCTGGTCACCCTGTGCCGGACCGATCCTTGGCGCGATTTTTAGCATCAACATTGCTGGCCATTCGGCTATCGCAACCGGCGCGCTGCTCGCCGCATACGGCAGCGGTTGTGCGGTGATGCTGGGGCTGCTTGCCGTGGGCGGACGCCGGCTGATGGCGCCTTTACGGGCAAAATCGGCCCTTATGGAGCGACTGCGTCAGGGGGCGGGCGTCATGATGCTGGTCGCCGTGGTATTCAACGCCACCGGAATGACCTCGGCGTTGCAAGGGGCCAACGGGCTTGCCGATCGGCTCGAGAATACGCTCTTAACACTGGTTAAACCCGCCAGTACCGGGGTGAAACTGCAGCCTGTGGTGCAAACGACGACGACCAGCCAGTTACCTTCTCTGGACGGCGGAACCGGTTGGGTAAATGGTGACCCTGTCACTTCTGAATCACTACGAGGCAAGGTGGTCCTGATCGATTTCTGGACCTGGGACTGCATTAACTGCCAGCATACGCTGCCGCATATGCGTGACTGGGCGAATAAATACCAGTCGCAGGGCCTGGTCGTTATCGGTGTCCATACGCCAGAATACCCGTGGGAAAAACCGCTTTCGTCCGTTAAAAACGCGGTGAATAAATGGCAATTGCCGTACCGGGTAGTGGCGGATAATAACTATAAAATCTGGACCGCGTTCGGCAATCAGTACTGGCCCGCACACTATTACTTCGATGCGAAAGGCCAACTGCGTTACACCGCTTTTGGCGAGGAGGATTATGAAAAACAGGAGCAGGTTATTCAGCAGCTGCTGAAAGAAGCCCGCTCCTGATCGTCGCCTCAGGGTACGCGTTTGGCGACAATAAACAGTCGTGGAAAGGCCAGCAGTATCTGCCCGTTTTCCTGGAGCGGATACTGCGCTTCCAGCAGCTGATGGTAGCGTTTGAGGTAGTTTTTCTGCTCACTCTCGTTGAGATCCTGCAACCACGGGCGTAAACCCGTCGCACTGACCCAGTCAATAATCGCCTGATGTGAACCCATTTTGTGGAAATAGGTGGTCCGCCAGATATCCACCTCGCAGCCTGCCTCCGTCAGAATATCGTAATAGGCGTGAACGCCCGGCAGCGGTTCCCGACCACGGTTCGGGTAGCCTTGTTCGCTGGCCACGTCACGCATGGCGACGTGGGTTGGTTCGAGCCAGTTATCCGGCATCTGGATCGCCAGCACACCGTTTAAGCGCAGCAGGGAAACCAGATGCGGCAGCAGATCGTAATGATTGGGTATCCACTGCAGCGAGGCGTTGGCGTAAATCAGGCTAAGCGGTTCCTGCGGCTTGTACTGGCGGATATCCGCCTCTACGAAGCGGCAGCCGGGCAGGGCAGCTCGTGCTTCCTCCAGCATCGCCGGAGAATTATCCACCCCGGTAATGTCGGCATCAGGCCAGCGCTGGCGAAGCAACGCGGTACTGTTTCCGGGGCCGCAACCCAAATCGACAATCGAGGCGGCATCATCAAGCTGAACGCGAGCGAGCAGTTCTGCGGCGGGTCGTGTGCGTTCTTCACCATATTGCAGGTAAAGAGAGGGATTCCAGTCGGCCATTTATTAACATCTCCGTCATGCATGGTTCAGCAAGAATAGCACAGGCAGCCACCTGCACGGCGGCAGGCAGCTGTTAAGACACAAGCCTATAAAATGCCTTTCAGCGCAACGTGATACAGCAGCATGATGGTTTTACCGTCGACGATCAGACCCTTTTCAATGCCCTTTAACGCCTCGTCGAGCGTAAGCTCCAGCACCTCGATATCTTCGCCTTCAGCCTTGATCCCGCCACCGGCGCTGGCCCGATCCTGGGGGTGATATTCCGCGAGGAAGAAATAGAGTTTTTCCGTGACCGAGCCAGGGCTCATGTAGGCCTCGAACACTTTTTCCACGCGCGATACCCGAAAACCGGTCTCTTCCTCGGCTTCCGCCTTAATACGGCTTTCAGGATCCAGATTATCGAGAAGCCCGGCAGCGGCCTCAATGAGATCGCCCGCATGACCATTGATAAATACCGGAAATCGGAACTGGCGCGTCAAAATGACCGTCTTTTTGTCGCGGTTGTAGAGCAAAATCGTCGCCCCGTTTCCCCGGTCGTAGACCTCACGAGTCTGACGCTGCCACTCCCCGTCGTGGCGCTGGCGGTCGAATGTGTATTTTTTCAGGCTGTACCAGTTATTGGACAATATTTCGTCCGCGATAATGCGTATATCTGCACGTTGTAAGGGCATGTTTGCTTCTCCTTAGGGTGAGAAGCTATAATAAGCAGCAATAACGTGCATCATCAAGATAAAACATGCAACTTCAGGATCTGATTATGCTGACCAGCCAGCGAAAGCAATTTATTCTCGACATACTCCACGCCGACGGACAGGTGCAATCGAAGGCGTTAAGCCTTCATTTTGGCGTTTCGGAGGATACCATCCGCCGCGATTTACGTGAGCTTGCGGCAGAAGGGCGTTTACAGCGCGTTCACGGCGGGGCGCTGCCGGCATCATCCGCGACGGCACCTTTTGCCGAACGCCAGACTTTAAAGGTGGATGCCAAAAAAAACGTAGCCCGCTGTGGCGCGCAGCTGATTTCGCCAGGTCAGGTTGTGATTATCGACGGAGGAACCACGACGTCCGAGCTGATTACCTTTCTGCCGCAGGATTTGAACATTACCGTTGTGACGCACAGCCCGGGCATTGCGCTGGGCCTTATCAATCATCCTTTCATCGAGGTGATTTTGATTGGAGGTCGGCTCTACAAACACTCCATTGTGACGGTCGGCGCGGCGGCAGTGGAGGGCATTGAAAAGATCCAGGCCGACCTGTTCTTTATGGGCGTCACGGGCATCCATCCGGAAGCCGGGCTGACAACCGGTGATTATGAAGAAGCCTCTATCAAACGCGCTTTCTCAGGCAGAGCTGCAGAGACGGTCGTGCTCGCTTCGCCGGAAAAAATCAACGCGGCATCATCTTTTGTTATCGGCGGCCTGTCGCTCGCCAATACGATTGTGGTTGAAGCGAATACCGATCGCGCGTGGATAAATGCCATCGAAGAAAAGGGCGTTTCAGTCGTTAAGGCCGCGTAACCGCTAAACCAGGTTTCGTTATCCCTTAGAAGGGATATTATTTGATTTATCCCCTATCGGGGATAATACTGTGCTTATCCCCGATAGGGGATAAACTCACGGTGAGAGCGAGACACGATGAAAGCATCCATGATATACAGTCCGACGCAGCTGGCGAACGCCATGAGGCTGGTCCGCCAAAAAAACAACTGGACCCAGAGTGAGCTGGCAAAAAAGATAGGCATTAAGCAGGCGACGATTTCCAATTTTGAAAATGCCCCGGACAATACCACGCTGGCGACGTTTTTTAAGATACTCCAGTCGCTTGAGATGAGCGTGTCTTTGCACGAAGCAGACCATGCGGTTGCCGATAATCCACAGGAGCTGGACTGGTAATGCCGACATTAGTGACATGGATGAATAACGAACGCGTCGGTGAACTGACGAAATTGCCAACCGGCGCACATACGTACAGGTATGACAAAACGTGGCTTTCAAGCCCGTACGCCCGACCTTTGTCGTTATCTCTGCCGCTGCAAACCGGTAATATCACCTCTGATGCCGTTTTTAACTTCTTTGATAACCTCCTGCCGGATAGTCCTGTCGTCAGGGATCGCATCGTGAAGCGCTATCAGGCGAAATCTAAACAACCTTTTGATTTACTTTCAGAAATAGGTCGCGACAGCGTGGGCGCCGTGACGTTACTGCCGCCAGAAGAAGCGAGCCTTAATCCGGTCATGGCCTGGGAAACGCTCAGCGAGCAGAAGCTGGAAGCAATCCTCTCGGCCTATAAATCCGATATTCCACTGGGGATGATTGATGACGAAAATGATTTTCGCATTTCCGTCGCCGGCGCCCAGGAAAAGACGGCGTTATTAAAGAAGGGAGATGACTGGTGCATCCCGAAAGGCACGACGCCAACGACCCATATCATTAAGTTGCCGATCGGCGAAATCAGGCAGCCTAACGCTACGCTGGATTTACGCGACAGCGTCGATAACGAATATTTCTGCCTCAAGTTCGCAAACGCACTGGGTTTTGAGGTGCCGAAAGCGGAAATCATCAACGCGGGCAGGGTGCGCGCGCTTGCCGTGGAACGCTTCGACAGGCGCTGGAATGCAGACCACACCGTGTTACTGCGGCTGCCTCAGGAAGATATGTGTCAGACATTCGGACTGCCTTCCTCGTTAAAGTACGAATCCGACGGTGGCCCCGGCATTGCGCAAATCATGTCATTTTTACTCGGCTCTAGCGCTGCACTGAAAGATCGCCACAACTTTATGAAGTTCCAGGTGTTTCAGTGGCTGTTGGGCGCAACCGACGGCCATGCTAAAAATTTCTCGGTATTTATACAGGCGGGCGGAAGTTATCGGCTGACGCCATTTTATGACATCATCTCGGCATTCCCGGTACTCGGTGGCGCCGGTATTCACATCAGCGATTTGAAACTGGCAATGGGCCTGACGGCAACCAGGGGCCGAAAAAATGCCATCGATAAAATTCATCCGCGCCATTTTATGGCAACTGCAAAAGCGGTGAAGTTCCCGGAGGATCGGATGAGAGAGATTATGCAGTCGTTCGCAGATCACGTCCCGCTGGCGCTTAATGAGGTTATGGATTCGCTGCCGGAAGGTTTTTGCGACAAGGTGGCGACGTCGATAACGTCCAACGTACTCCGGTTGCATGCGCGGTTATGTAAAGAGGTTGGAAAATGAGCGGTCTGGGTGATGCGATGAAGGTGGTCAATGACGTTGTAGAATTACTGGTTTTGATGTGATGATATGTTAGTGCGCATAATGTATATTATGTTAAATGAGATAATTGGTAGCGACCCCAGCTAATGACTGGATGCCCTGTCTCTTCTTATAAAGCACTATGGAAGTTTGAGGACATATTCAGGCAGCGCGTAAACCACCACCTGGTCGCCAACCTGATCCTTCAGAATGGTATTGCCGCCGGCAACGAAAGCCACATACTGGCGACCCTTATACTCATACACCGACGGGTTGGCAACCGCTGGCGCCTCGACCTGATCGGACCACAACTCTTCGCCGGTCTCTACCGAGTAGGCGCGCACTTTGGCGTCCATTGAGGCGCCAATGAAAATCACGCCGCCCGCGGTCACAGCCGGGCCACCGATGGTAGGAGAACCCCAACTTTCCGGCATAAAGAAGCCATACTGCTGCGATGCACCTATCGGACGACGCCATTTAACATCCCCCGTATGCATATCCAGCGCCACGATTTCACCAAACGGTGGCTGCCAGCATGGCATGCCCAGCCAGTTGTTCGCGACCATCAGGCGCAGGCCGTAAGGTGCCCCTTCCTGTGGTGCAAAACCACTCTCATTGCCGGCGCTTTTATCCGCTTTGTCGTAGTCTTCGCGGCTATACAGCTTCACATACTGAACAATGTGGGAGGTGTTAACGATAGCAATTTGTTTATGCGGGTCAAACGCCACGCCACCCCATTGAACACCACCCGCACTGTCCGGATAGGTCAGTGCGCCCTCGCCTTTCGTTGTTGGCGGCGTGTACATACCTTCATAGGTCAAGTTATCCCAAAGGCGGCTACATTGCCCGGCACCGACAACATCTGCCAGTTTCCAGATGGCTGGTTTTTTCGACTGGTCCAGCAGCGGCGCAGGTTTGGTGGGGAACGGCTGCGTAGGCGAAAGAACTTCCCCCTTCACTGAACCATCACCCTGCGGTACCGGGCGTTCTTCGATAGGCCATACATCTTCCCCCGTAAGACGGTTAACCACAAACAAAAAGCCCTGCTTGGTTGCCTGAACCAGTGCCGGGATCTGTTTGCCGTTGACGGTGATATCCATCAGCGTTGGCGCAGAGTTAATATCGTAATCCCACACATCATGGTGCACCCATTGACGCGACCAGACCACTTTGCCTGTATTGATGTCCAGCGCGGTGGTCGACGTGCCGAGGGGAATAGCGTCGACACGATTACCGCCCCAGTAGTTAGGTGATGGAGATGAGACCGGAAGGTAGACCAGCCCGTTCGCCTCGTCGGCAGACATATGTGTCCAGACGTTGGCCGTTCCGGTGCGTTTGCGGATGTCAGCGGGGATCGCTTCGAAAGACCATTCCCGCTTGCCGGTCTGAGCGTTGAATGAAAATACGGTGCCTGGAGGTGCTTCAGCATACGCCCAGTCCTTGCCGGCCCAGCCTACAAGCAGATGATTACCGACCACCGTTGGTGGCTGAAGAATGGACAGCGGATATTTGGCATTCTCCGTGTTCCACTGATTGATATCCAGCACGCCATTGTCCGCAAAGCCGCTGCACGGTTTGCCTGAATCGGCATCCAACGCAAAGAGCTTGCCATCAACGGTGCCCATATAAACGATTTTCTGACAGGCTTCTCCGGCGACCGGTTGTTTTGCCTGCCAGTAAGAGACACCGCGGTTTTTCAGTACCGGCTGAGTGAGCGCTTTTCGAGAAGATTTCGTGTCATAATGCCACTTCTCTTTGCCCGTCCCCGGATCCAGCGCTATCAGGCGATCAAAAGGGGTACCAATGTAAATGGTCTGATTGGCAAAAATTGGCGTCGCTGACCAGACGGTAGCAGGCGTCTCCCCTTTCCCATCCGACACGTCACCGGTATGAAACTCCCACACCTTGGTTAATTTGTTAACGTTCTCCGCCGTGATCTGTTTCAACGGGCTGTATTTCTGCGCGTTGAGTTGCCCGTGAAAGCTATCCCAGATGGCCTCAGAAGGTACCAGCGGCGTGGCCGGTTGGCTGGCTGAAGCGACATTCTGCCCCACGCTTTTGCCGGTAGAAGCCTCATTCGTGGTTTTGGTGGTTCCCTGTTTTTGCTGATCGGCGGCGTCGACGTTGAGCTCTTCCTGAGTCCCCTGTGAGGCCTCAGCGGCTTTATCCTGCGCCTGTGTTAGCGGTGTGACCAGCAATGCGAGTGTTGTCATGCTGACTTTTAATAACGGGTAGTGTTTATTGTTATGCACGGGTGGCTCCTCAGGCGCTGACGCGTTGATTGTGACGGGCGGAATTGCTGCAAAGCGCAATCAGACCAATCAGGCCGACCACCATGGCTGCGGTGATGATGTACTGGTGCAGTAGCGCGGCGGCGAAACCAATACCAAACAGCACCACAAGAGTGACGATGATCAGGAAAATGCGCGCACCGCGACGGGTGGCGGCACGTAACAGTAAGGTCAGTATCGCCAGTACGGCGCTGGCGATGACGACGCCCAGTGCCCCGATGGTACCGGTGACGCCCGTAAGCGGCGTTAACCAGGCGTATAGCGCCACCGCGAAACTGATTACCGCGGCCAGTAGCAGCAATATGCTCCCGACCCGGGAAGAGTGAGAATGCAACATACCAGGAAATCCCCTTAAAAAAATGAATCATAAACTCAACGTGTTTTGTGAGCATGTGCGACTGTTATTCGCGCAGGCGAAGGCCAAGAAATCAATGCGATGTGAAGAACAGCGGCAAAATTCACTAAACGTAACTGAGTATAGAAGAGGATATTTTTTGTGGGCGAGACAGATGCCAACGTAGCACGTGTTGCTTACAATTCGGGGCGGTGTTGTACCAGCCCCTTCCCTGTTCATCACGACACCGCCCGACAGACTTCCCGCACCTTCTCCCGTAACCACCGGTGACCCGGATCATTTTCCATTTTAGGGTGCCACATTTGCGAAACCGTTATGACCCGGGCAGTAAACGGTAATTCGAAAATATGCAGTTTGTCGGTCATCTGCTGGTTCAGCAGATACAGTGCGGGCACCATCGCGATGAGACTGGATTCCAGCGCCACCGATAATGCAGTCGGAAAACCGGGGACGACGCTGGCGACTTTACGTTTAAGGCCCAGCTCCGCCAGCGCTTCGTCGACAAAACCGTTGAGCGAGCCGTCGGGCGCTGCAACCACATGTCCCCAGGAAATAAAGGCATTCACGTCTATCTTTGGCAATGAAACCAGCGGGTGCGCTTTGCGAACCGCGCCGACAAAACGATCCTGGAACAGTCGCTGAATGCGGATCTCTGGCCCCATGTTGCTTTGCACACCGATTTCCAGATCAACCAGGCCTTCACGCAAATAGCGCGAGGTTTTCTCCGGTTTCGGCGCAAATCGCAAACAGACGTCAGGGGCCGCTTTTGCGACGGATGCAATCAGCGCGGGTCCAAACGCGACCACAAAGCCATCGTTCGCTCTGATGGTGAAAAGCCGCGCAAGTTCTTCCACCTTCAGTGTGTCGGCGGACGGCTGAAGAACCACCCTCGCCTCGTGCACCGCATTTCTGGCACGCTCTCTGGCGGCTTCAGCCCAGGGCGTCAGGACCATATTGCGGTCTGCGCGAACCAGAATCGGATCGCCCGTCACATCACGCAGCCTGCTCAACGTGCGGCTCATGGCCGATGTACTGAGGTTTAAACGCCGTGCTGCGCCGGCCACGCTGGCTTCGGTGAGCAGTACATCAAGCGCAACAAGCAAATTAAGATCCGGGTCCGCCATACAAGCCTCGTGAGAAAGTGATAAGGCGTTTCATGCAACGATTAAGTGCAAACGCTGCGCCTTCCGCCCGTTATATCCCATGTTTATAGTTTCGTCATCAAAACCTGACTGCAGGAGTAAACACCATGATGCTCTTTTCACATCAGCCCGGCGATGAGGGGCTACCAGGTCACGCGCGCGCGCGAGTGATGGCCGCCGTTATGACGACGACGCTAATGGGCGTATTTGATGGCACCATGATCAACATTGCGCTGCCCTCAATGGCGAACGCGCTGCACGTCTCCGCCAGCGTCGCCGTCTGGTTCGCCAACGCTTATCTGCTGGCGGCCGCGATGATGCTTGCCATCTTTGCGGCGCTCGCGACTCGCGTGGGATTTCGGCCCGTGTTTCTGTACGGCCTTGCAGCATTTACGCTGGCTTCGTTAGGCTGTGCGCTGGCAAGTTCTGCGGAGCTGCTGATTGGCATGCGGGTGATACAGGGCATTGCCGGTGCCGCCACGTTAAGCATCGCCCCGGCAATACTGCGCTCCGTCTTTCCGGGACGACTGCTGGGGCGCGTGCTCGGCCTGCACGCCCTGCTCATCGCCTCAAGTACCGCCATCGCGCCCGTGCTCGGCGGTGTGATACTGCACGCCCTGAGCTGGCAATGGCTGTTCGCGATCAACGTTATTCCGGGCACCGTCGCGCTGTGGCTGGCCTGCAACGCGTTGCCACGCCCGAAAGCTGTCGATAAAACGCCGTTTGACGTGCCCGGTGCCCTGCTCTCGGCGATGTTTTTAGGTGCCACGGTGATGACGGCCAACAGTTTTTCCGGCTTACAGGGCATCAACACGGATGTTTTGAGTTGGGCAAGCGTCGCCCTCGTAAGCGCCGTAGCGTTTACCCGGCACAGCCGTCGCACACGGGATCCGCTGTTGCCGCCGGTAATCTTCCAGAACGCGCGCTTTACGTTGGCCGCCCTGACCTCGTTGGCCTCTTTTGTCAGTCAGGGGGCAACCTTTATTGCGCTGCCATTCCTCTTTCAAAACGTCTATGGCTTTAGTCCCGTTGTCGCGGCGCTGCTGTTCACTCCATGGCCGATAGGGATCGTCTTGATCGCACCTCATGCCGGCCGCTGGGCAGATACTTTCTCTGCGCCGGTGATATCGACCCTGGGTCTGATGATTTTTGTGGTGGGATTAGTCCTGCTGGCCATGCTGCCCGCCTCTCCCTCGACGTGGGATATCTGCCTGCGTAACCTGGTGTGCGGTATAGGCTTTGGCTGTTTCCAGAGCCCTAACAACCGGGAAATGCTCTCGAATGTAGCCCGGGAATATGCCAGCTATGCATCCGGGGTATTAGCCATCGTCAGGACCTTTGGGCAGTGTCTTGGGGCCGCCGCGGCTGGCGTGGTGTTAGCGATGATAACAACCGCCTCCCGGCCAGGGCTGGATGTCCAGGCGGTTCATCTGTCGCTGTGGATTGCCGTTGCGGCATCAGCAGCCTCGGTCGCGTTTAGCCTGAGCAGGCTGCGCAAACCCGTGCGGGCGGGTGCATCGGAACAGGAGCAGCGGTGAGGCTGCTCCCTTCTCACCTTACTCCAGTGCCAGGAGAGCAAAGCTGGCAAGCCAGTGCCCGCCGCTATAATGGCTCCCCACCACATGCTCAACGCTGGCGGACAGATGCTGTTCAACCGCCTTGCTTAGCGCCGGTTGCGCTACATGGTTTTCCGGCAGCGCGTTGGCGATATGCTTCATGCACCAGGCGCGGCTGAGGTTTAGCCCGTCGAGGTGAGCAATTTTCGGATCGGTACGGTCGCTGACCTGTGCCGGTTCCATGAGCGCCGTAATCGATCCGACGTTCGGCAGGAATGAGTCGAACCAGGCCGGGAAGTGTTCGGCCACTTTGCTCATCAGCAGCGCTTCGGTGAGCGCACCGGAAATATACTCATCACCGCCCGGCTCGTAATGTGCCGGATAGTGCGTGTCGCGGGCATAGAAACGGTTTGCCGCCGCCAGGATAGATTCTTCCAGCGCGCTATCCTGCACCGCGCGGGCATAATCCAGCGCCAGCGCCAGGGCGAATGCCGTGTTGTAGTGCGTCCCGACGCGGATCGGGTACGTTAACTTGCTGAGGTAATCCACCAGCCTGTCGCGAATATCCTGAGTTAACGGCTCAAGGGTTTGATACCAGCGTTGCGCCTGTGGCAATGCGGAGTGTTTCAGTTCCTGAGCCAGCGCCAGTAGCCAGCCGTAGCCGTAAGGGCGCTCAAAGGAGGCGCGGAACGGTGCGTTGAAATAAGCCAGCTCCTGCGCCACGTTCTCAGCTGTAATGTGTTCTTCAAACAGCGCGACGATCGCCTCCCGGCACGGCAGATCCGGATAAAGACGAACGCAGCGCAGCAGCAGCCAGTAGCCGTGTACCGCCGAATGCCAGTCGAAACAGCCGTAAAAGACAGGGTGCAGCACGCGAGGCGGTAATACATCCCCGTCATCATTAAGCAGGTGCATAATGTGGTTCGGATATTCCTGGCGCAAATAGGTTAAAGGCATACGGGCAAAAGCGTCCGCCTGATGTTGCGTTAATTCCATAACAGCTCCTTAGCGAAACACGAGGAAATACATTAAGAACACGTTCACCACCAGCAGGGTTAACGCGGTCGGGATCTGGATCTTAATGACCTGATATTTGTCCTTCAGCTCCAGCAGCGCGGCAGGAACGATATTGAAGTTCGCGGCCATCGGCGTCATCAGGGTGCCGCAGTAACCGGCGTACATCCCGATAGCCAGCAGCGGTGCCGGGTTGCCATGATGAACGTTAATCAGGAAAGGCAAGGCGATACCGGCGCTCAGCACCGGGAAGGCCGCAAACGCGTTACCCATAATCATGGTGAATAACGCCATGCCGATGCAGTAGATCACCACCAGCATGAAGCGGTTATCCGGATCGACAAACAGGCTGACAACTTTCTGTACCGACTCCCCGGTATCCGCAACCACAAACACCCCACCGAGCATGGCCAGCATTTGCGGCAGGATCACCGCCCAGCCGATGGTATCCACCAGGCGACGGGACTGACGGATAGCGTGCAGCGGCGTCCCCTTCGTCAGCCACCAGCCCGTCAGGATCGCCGCAACGCACGCGACGCACAGCGCGGCCAGCGTAAGCTGTTTCTGATCGAGAAGATAAACGCCGCCAATGGACACGCCTTTAAGGAACAGCGTCCCGATAACCGTCACCACGGGGATCATCAGCGCAGGCAGGAACAGCCAGTTTTTCAGCCGGTTCGATGAGGCAACGCGTTCCTCATCGGTCGACATTTTATAGTGCCCTTTGCCAACCAGCCCAAAGCCGGCCAGCAGGGCGATAACGATAACGCCGCCGCCAATGATCCGGTACGCCAGGGATTTACCCAGCTCCTGCACCATCAGATCGCCAAACAGGAAAATCCCGCCGAACAGGAACCAGAACAGCGCCGTGGTAAAGCGTTTAGGGTTGGCACGATCCCGCAGGGTCATAATGACCAGCAGCATAACGACAAAGCCAATCAGGTAGTAAACGCGGTTAATGGTGATTAACGTCATCATGGTGCGATCTCCTGCGTACCCTGCTCTGCTCGCCAGGCCATGACGTCGCGACGGATGCTGGCATCCAGGCGCAGCAGACGCGTCATATGAATGATCAGCGCCGCAATGGCGGTGGGAATGGCCCACAGGCCGATGTGAAGCGGCTCGATCCCTTCAATGCCGTTCTCTTTCAGGAACGCGTCAATCAGCAGCACCGCCCCGAAAGCAATAAAGATATCTTCACCAAAGAAGACGGCAATATTGTCGCATGCGGCGGCATGGGCTTTGATTTTGTCGCGAATATGCTGCGGGAGCTCGCCGTATTCATTAAGCGCAGCCCCTTCCGCCATGGGTGCCAGCAGCGGACGCACGGTCTGTGCATGACCGCCAAGGGACATCAGCCCCAGGGCAGCCGTACCTTCACGCGCCACAAAGTAGAGCATCAGAATACGCGCCGAGGTCGCGCTGGCAATTTTTGCGACCCAGGCCTGGGCCCGCTCTTTCAGCCCGTAGTACTCCAGAAGACCAATCACAGGCAGGATCAGAATGAAGGTGGCGAGCGAACGGCTGTTAACGAACTTCTCGCCGAAGGTCTCCAGCAGCATGCCGAGATCCATGTCGACCAGCAATCCCGTCGCCAGCCCTGCAACCACGACAACCAGCAGCGGGTTGAAGCGCAGTGCAAAACCAATAACCACCACCGGTATCCCGATAAGCGGCAACAGTGTAGAACCGTCCATAAACGTTTACCCTATCCAAAGTGAGCGTTGCGCGCCGGCGGCGATTTTTTTAATACTTCGCATCAGGGCGAAGTGGCTGCTTTGCGGCGAGCGATGTTGTGTTTTGCGTCAGGCTCCACAGAACCTGGACTAAAAAGCTATATCTGAAGCGCAAAAACATGTAAACAATTTATCAATAAAATGTTCTTATTTTATCGATGAGTTTACATTTCCGGGCGGATTATACGCGCCCATAAGGATCGTTATGACCGCAAAAAAAAGTGCGACCTCCGCGAACAGCGATGACATTACCGATGGCCGTATCGTGTCATCCCGCCATCTGGTTTCTGAGCGCTGCGCGGAGCTCTCGGAGCTGGAATATGCGCTGATCATGACCAGCAACGCGTTTAACAAATGGATGGTGCGCTGCATGACCGCAGCCGGAGAGCCGGATATGGGGGCCTTTGACGTGTCGCTTCTGCATCACGTCAATCACCGTGACCGTAAAAAGAAGCTGGCCGATATCTGCTTCGTGCTGAACGTGGAAGATACCCATGTCGTGACCTATGCCCTGAAGAAGCTGGTCAAAGCGGGCTATGTCACCAGTGAGAAAGCCGGCAAAGAGCTTTATTTTTCGACGACAGAAGAAGGTAAGGCGCTGTGCATGAAGTATCGCGATGTGCGGGAAGCCTGCCTGATCAACATTCAGGCGGAAAGCGGTATTGCGGGGGCGTCTATCGGGGAGACCGCGCAGCTGCTGCGCACGATCTCCTCGTTGTATGACACCGCCGCCCGGGCGGCGGCATCACTGTGACTCAGGGACGTCTGAACAGGGTGATACTGCGTCCCGGCAATTCATAATCAACGGCCGTGGTAAAGACTTCCCCGGTGGTCACGTCTTCAGCCGTTGATAATTCCAGGACCCAACCCCCTGTACCAAACTGCGGGATCTGGAACGGCACGACGCCCTCGAAAGGATTAAAGAGCATCAGGATATCGTGCCAGATGCCCTCCTCCTGCTGAAGGTCGGGCCGGCTGATCGCCACCCCCAGAGTGGCCCCTTCGTCCCACTGCTCTGACTGCTGCGGCCCGCCGCCGGCGTTGAACCAGCGGATCTCCAGCCCGTCGCGCCAGCTCTCGCGGCGCAGCAGGGGTTGCGTCGCCCGAAGCGCGATCAACCGTTGAGTAAATTCGCGCAGCGCAACGTCGTTTTCAGACATGCCGTACCAGTCAATCCATGAGATCTCGCTGTCCTGGCAGTAGCCGTTATTGTTGCCTTTCTGGGTGCGCCCGAACTCATCGCCCGCCAGCAGCATCGGCGTGCCGTGAGAAAACATCAGCGTGGTAAGGAAATTGCGTTTCTGCCGCTCGCGGGTAGCGATAATGTTCGGATCTTCGGTTGGTCCTTCCTCGCCATAATTACAGGAGCGGTTATCGTTATGGCCGTCGTTGTTCTCTTCCCCGTTATCGGCGTTATGTTTCTCGTTAAACGAAACCAGATCGTTTAGCGTGAAGCCATCATGGGCGGTGATGAAGTTGACGCTCGCCCACGGGCGACGCCCGCGCAGATCGTACAGGTCACCGGAGCCGAGCAGCCGCGCGGCAAAATCGGTCGAGACATTATCCCCCTTCCAGTATTCGCGTACGGTATCGCGATACTTATCGTTCCACTCGCCCCAGCCGGGCGGGAAGCCTCCCACCTGATAGCCGCCCGGGCCGATATCCCAGGGTTCGCCAATCAGTTTCAGCCGGGATAACACGGGGTCCTGCGACATCGCATCAAAAAAGCCGCCGCGCGGATCAAACCCTTCCGGTTCACGCCCCAGAATGGTGCCGAGGTCAAAGCGGAAACCGTCAATATGCATTGATTCCGCCCAGTAGCGCAGGGAATCCATCACCATCTGCAGCACGCGTGGATGTGATGTATTTACCGTATTTCCGGTGCCGGTGTCGTTAATGTAATAGCGATGCTGATCCGGTAACGTGCGGTAATAGCAGAAGTTGTCGATGCCTTTGAACGACAGCGTTGGCCCCAGCTCATTGCCCTCTGCGGTGTGGTTATAGACCACATCGAGGATCACTTCGATGCCCGCGTCGTGGTACGCGCGCACCATATCCCGGAATCCCTGAATCCCCGCCGGGCCGTAATAACGCGACGCCGGGGCAAAAAAGCCCAGCGTGTTATACCCCCAGAAGTTCTTCAGACCCCGGTCAAGCAGGTGCTGATCGTCCGGGAACCAGTGAACCGGCAGCAGCTCCACCGAGGTGATGCCCAGACTTTTAATGTAATCAACCGAGGCTTTATGCCCCATTCCCTCAAAGGTGCCGCGCAGCTCGGGCGGAATCGCCGGGTTTAGCTGCGTAAAGCCCTTAACGTGGCTCTCATAGACCACGGTATTGGGCCACGGAATGTCTGGCCGGTTGTTATCCTGCCAGTCAAAGGCATTAGGATCGACGACCTTACATTTTGGCGTAAACGGAGCACTGTCACGGGTATCAAAGCTCAGGTCTTTCTCTTCGTGACCCAGTTCGTAGCCAAAATGGGCGTCGTTCCAGTCGATGTCCCCGACCAGTTCGCGGGCATAAGGATCGACAAGCAGCTTGTGCGGATTAAAGCGATGGCCATTCTCCGGATCGTAAGGCCCGTAAACGCGATAGCCATAAAGCGCACCCGGCTGCAGGTCGGGCACATAGCCATGCCAGACTTCGTGGGTATACTCCGGCATCTCCAGCCGGGCGATTTCCGTTTTACCGGAAGGATCGAACAGGCACAGTTCCACCCGCTCCGCATGGGCGGAGAAGAGCGCGAAGTTCACCCCACTGCCATCATAATTAGCGCCCAGTTGCTGGCCATGACCAGACCGAATTTCAAACTTACTGTCCTTAGGCATTTTTATTTCTCCACGATTATTCGCAGGTAAGCAGTACCACTAAACATCCTGTTTCTGATGTCAAATCCAGAGTGTCTTGCAGAAGGCGGCTTTCGCCGGTAAACAGATCCCGGTAACGCTTTCCGGCCAGCTCGGCTGGCAGGGCTACCGTCGTGTTGGTCCACAGTTTTTCATTTGCGGTGACGTTAAAGACCAGACGCGGCACGGCAACAATCAGCGCCTCGCCGTCCTTAACGCGGGCATAGGCAATCAGGTTCTCTTCGCGCTCGCCGGTCACCTTGAGCGGCAGCCAGTCGCCGTAGCGGAACAGCGCTGAATAGTGCGGTCTGAGGCGCAGCAGCGTGGCGGTGACATACTGCTTCACGCGGCCATCTTGCCAGCACTGCTCATGGTCAAATACGCTTGCATCCAGGGTGCTGAGATCCTGTACCAGCGTCGCGAAGTCCGGCTCGCGTCGGTTGTCCGGGTCGACAAGGCTGAAGTTAAGCGCTTCGCTGCCCTGGTAGATATCGGGTACGCCTGGTGCGGTCAGTTTGATCGCCGTCTGGCTCAGGCTGTTCATCAGGCCAGCGCGAATAAACGGCTGCAGGGTTTCACTGAAATCATGCAGGAACACAGTGTTATCCGGCGAGAGGAGATGCCGGACGTAATCCATCACCACGTTCTCATAGCTCTCGTTGCTGTCGATCCAGTCGGTGCGCTGTTTGGCCTCGCGCAGCGCTTTTTCGATAAAGCCCAGGAAGCGCGTTTCGAGCGATTTAAGGCCGTCGTGGTCATCCGGAGAGAGCGTGGCGGGCCACACCCCCGCCAGCGCCTGATAGATCATCCAGGTATCCGCGGCGTTCGGCGCGGTGCCGTCATTGAGGAAACGCACCTGGGTCTGGTTCATCTTTCGCCAGCGCGCCAGGTTTTCTCCCCACTGCTCAGGCGCTTCCGTCAGGGTGTAAAGACGCGCCCGCGTATCTTCCCCACGCTTGGTATCGTGGGTTGAGGTGCCAAGCAGCGCATCGGGCTGACGGGCCAGACGGATGCGCATTTCCTGATGAAAACGCGATATCGAGAAAGTGCGAGGCGTGGGATCGGCCCCCACCTCGTTCAGGGCAAGCTCCAGGTTGTTCCTGAAGAACAGCGTGTCTTCGACGGATTTCGCCATCAGCGGGCCGGTCAGCTGCTGGAAACGGGTTCTGAACAGCGTGGCGGAATCGCGGTCGCGCTCCGGGAGGTCGCCGGTAAGAATGTGCACAATCAGACTCAGCGCAGGTTCCGAAGTGTTAACGCTGGCAACCACGCGATTAAGCAGCACGACATCGCTCGGCGTTAAGCCCTCTGCGGTGCCGTAGGTACGGTAGACAGGAAACGCGATCAGCAGCTCGCGCAGGGCATGGCGGATCTCCTCAACCGGGATCTCCGCGCCATTGTGCTGTGCAAGCTCCGTTGCGATGGTAAGCAGCGTGGTGAATTCGCCTTCGAAATTGCGATCGGTCATCAGACCTTTGGCATCCCGCAATTCTGCGTATCGATCAACCGTCGTGCCCAGCGTCTCTTCGTGGATTTTCTCCAGCCGCTCAAGGCTGTTGTCATCCACCAGCACCTCCGCCAGCGAGGCGATAAACTCGTACCCGGTGGTGCCCGATACCGGCCAGTCAGCGGGCAGTTGTTCACCTTTCGCCAGTATTTTCTCCACCGTGATGTAGCAGTCTGGCCCGGTCGCCTCACGCAGACGGTTGAGATACCCCAGCGGGTCTGCAAGACCGTCGATATGGTCAATGCGCAGGCCATCAACGATACCGGCGTGAACCAGCTCAAGGATCAGACGATGCGTGTCGTCAAACACCGCGTCATCTTCCACCCTGACACCCACCAGCCCCGTTATCTCAAAGAAGCGTCGCCATGAGAGCTGTTTGGGTGCCTCGCGCCAGGACATCAGTCGCCAGCTCTGCGCCTCGTGCAGCTCTGCAATGCTCTTATCTTCAGAGAAGGTGCCGGGGTTAAGCGGATATACCGCATCGTAATACACCAGCGACGCCTTATCGGTGACACTGTCACGCTGTAAGGTGATGGCACCCTTCTCCAGTTCGGCCTCAAAGGTGTCGCCCAAGAACGGCAGCGTGAGCGGGCGCGACCAGTCGATATCAAAGTAGTGCGCATAGCGGCTCTGGCTGCCATGTTCGATCACGTCTCGCCACCAGAGGTTTTCCAGCGAGGTCGACATGTGGTTGGGGACGATATCAAGAATCAGCCCCATGCCCGCCTGTTTCAGCGCGGCCGCCATGCGGTCAAAGCCTTCTCGTCCGCCAATGGCCGGATCGATCTCGTTGGGATCGGTCACGTCATAGCCGTGCGTCGAGCCGGACGTCGCCGTAAATATCGGTGAGGCGTACAGGTGGCTAATGCCGAGGTCTTTAAAATAGGGCACCAGTTCGACAACGCGATCGAAGGTCATGCCATTGCGAAACTGAATACGGTACGTGGCGGCAGGGATCATAACGATGCTTCTCCTTCAGCAAAGCGGACAACGACGCTGTACGGGGGCAACGCGTCGCCCGGTTCAGGCCAGGCAAACAGCGTTTCGCCGGGAAGATCGGGCAATGCAGCGGACGTCTCTGCAATATTCAGCGCCAGAGAAAGCGTCCCGGACGGGAAGCGCCAGCTTACCGCCACCATGCCGGGAGCCGTCTGCACCACGGTGCCCTCAACGGTACCGCCCTGGCGAAGTAACGGCACGATATGAGCATGGCGCAGGGTAAGCAGGTGGCGCGTAAAGCGTAGCCACGTCTTGCCCTCATCCGTCGCCACGTTATTCCAGTTGATTTTTGAGCGAATAAAGGTGTTCAGATCGTTCGGATCCGGGACGGTCTCATCATGTCCCGAGTGGCCAGAAAACTCTTTGGCGCGCCCTTCCCGCACGGCTTTCGCCAGGTCGCCATTGAAGTCGGTGAAAAACAAAAACGGATGGGTTTCGCCAAACTCTTCGCCCATAAACAGCAGCGGAATATGCGGTGAAAGCAACAGCGCGGCCAGCAGAACGCGGGTTTTTTCCGGCCCTGCCAGGGTGATAAGCCGCTCTCCCTGTGCGCGGTTGCCGGTTTGATCGTGGTTTTGAATAAAATCGACGAAGAACTGCGGCGGCTGGCTGCGGCAATCTACGCCGCGCGGTTCGCCGGTCTGGAGAGATACCTCGCCCTGGTAGACAAACCCTTCCGCCAGCGCGCGGGCGAATTTTTCCTCAGGCCGATCCGCAAAGTCCTGATAGTAGGCATGCGTTTCGCCGGTCGCAAAAACGTGGGCGGCATTGTGAAAATCATCGTTCCACTCGGCGGTAAAGCGTGGCGTTTCGCCTTGCGCATCCCGGGGATGCAGAAAAATCACGTTGCGGCTGTCTTCGGTGGTGAGATGAATATGCCGGTCAGGAATCATCTCCCGAATGCGGTCGGCAATCTCTTCCAGTACAGGGGTTTCAGACGGGTCGTGGATCTGGTCAATGGCATCAAAGCGTAAACCGTCCAGATGATATTCAGTCAGCCAGTAAAGCGGCGCGTCGACAATGTATCGCCTGACCGCCTCGGTCTGGTAGGCAATACCGTTGCCCCACGGCGTCATGCGCTCCGGGTCGAAAAAGGCGTGCGACAGCAAAGGCAGGTAGTTACCTTCGGGGCCGAAGTGGTTAAGGACGATATCCAGCACTACCGACAACCCCAGCCCGTGCGCGGCATCGATAAAGGCGTGGAAGTCTTCCGGCGTGCCGTAGGCCGAGTGCGGCGCATACAGTAAAACGCCGTCGTATCCCCAGCCGCGCGCACCGCCAAACTGCGAGACGGGCATCACTTCAAGCTGCGTAACACCCAGTTCAACCAGGTAAGGCAGTTTATCAATCGCCGCAAGGAACGTGCCCTGCGGGGTAAAGGTGCCGATATGAAGTTCGTAAATCACCGTCTCTTCCCACGGGCGTCCTTTCCAGTCAGGGTGAGCGTGAGGATAACGCCCCGAATCGATGACAATGGAAGGTCCGTTAACATCCCCTTTCTGGGCTCGCGAAGCGGGATCGGGAATGGCCATGCCGTCCTGCAAAACAAACTGATACTCTGTCCCGTGCTTCACATCCGGTACGTCGACCTGGAACCAGCCATGCCCTGTCGCCACCATGGGAATATCGGTTTCCGTAAGACGCAGCGTGAGATCCTGTTGTCCTTCAGCCCAGACGCGAAAACGTACGACGTCAGAGGAGATGAACTCAGCGCCCCAGCGTGTGTGAAATGTCCTGAATTCCATTTATTGTCCTCGATTGACCCTAATTTACGCCCAACGAAGTACAAGCTTAGTTCAGGAATGAAAGAGTGTTACGGCGGGCGTACGTTAACCGCCCAAACTGCGGGGTTTAGGCTTTTTGGCGAGGGAATATAGATTTATCTGATTTTCCGCGTTTTGCTCGTCCAGGTCGCATTTCCGGCTACGCTTGAAATTCATCACTAAGGAGGCCGATATGACGACAGGAACTAACCCCACTTTGCATTACCCTCGCCCGCCATTTGTGGAACAGCCACAGCAGGCCCCCGGACTGGCATCAGAAATGAAGCCTATTCCGGATCATGGTGAAACCAGCTATATCGGTTCAGGCAAACTGGAAGGTAAAAAAGCCCTCATCACCGGCGGTGACTCTGGTATCGGGCGCGCGGTGGCTATCGCCTATGCGCGTGAAGGTGCTGACGTCGCGATTGGCTACCTTCCTGAGGAAGAGTCCGACGCAGCGTCGGTGATTGCCCTGATTCAGGCAGAGGGTCGTAAAGCCGTCGCCATTCCGGGCGATATTCGCGTTGAGTCGTTCTGCGATACGCTGGTTGAAAAGGCCGTGGCGGAGCTGGGCGGGCTGGATATTCTGGTCAATAACGCAGGCCGTCAGCAGTACTGTGAATCGATTGAAGATCTCACCACCGCCGATTTTGACGCGACGTTCAAGACTAACGTTTACGCGCCGTTCTGGATCACCAAAGCCGCGCTGCGTCATCTAAAAGAGGGGGCGGTTATCATCAATACCTCTTCCGTTCAGGCCTTCAAACCGAGTGAGATTCTGGTGGATTATGCCCAGACCAAAGCCTGCAACGTGGCGTTTACTAAGTCTCTCGCTAAGCAGCTTGGGCCGCGCGGTATTCGGGTAAACGCCGTGGCGCCGGGTCCGTACTGGACACCCCTGCAGTCGAGCGGCGGCCAGCCTCAGTCTAAGGTTCAGTCTTTCGGCAAAGACACGCCGCTGGGGAGACCGGGCCAGCCTGTTGAAATCGCCCCGCTGTATGTCCTTTTTGCCTCGGATACCTGCTCCTATGCCTCTGGCCAGGTCTGGTGTTCGGACGGCGGCACGGGCGTAGCGTAATTACGCCTGAGCAAGCGTGGTTAAGAATTTCTTCAGCACTTCAGAGCGAATGAAACGGTGACAAATCAGCGTCAGTTCGCTCTCTTTAATGCGATCGAGGATATCGATATAGACCACGTTTTCAACGCGTAACGTCCTGGCTGATGCGGGAAGCAAGGCGATACCAAACCCCGCGGACACAAGGCTCACCACGGTAGGCACATCGCTCGCCTGTTGAACCACGCTGGGTTGGATCCCTGCTCCGGCACAGACATCATTGAAATACTGCTCCAGCCCCATGCCCTGCGGATCGCGCAGGGCAATCCATTTCTCCCCTTTAAGCGATGCCAGCGTCAGCGCAGCGGACGTTGCCAGCGGATGTTCGCTGTACAACGCCAGAATGCTTTTTTCCCCGGCAAAATGAATGCTCTGCAAATCGTCAGGAAGCGCGGGCAGCGGCGCGCGGACAATCGCCACGTCCAGATCGTTACGCTGAATTGAGGCATAAAGGTTCTGCACATTTCCGGTCGTCATGGAAAGCGTGACGTTAGGCCACCGCGCATGAAAATGACGAAGCACGGCAGGCAGTTTCGCCTCGAACATCGCGCTGGAGACGCACCCCAGGTTCAGTATGCCCTGCTCGCCTCTGGCGGTTTGCCTGGCATCCAGAATGGCCTGTTCTGTCATGGCGATGGCCAGCCTAGCTTTGGTCAGAAAGGCCTCCCCGGCGGGCGTAAGCGTCAGCCGCCGGTTAGCCCGGCTAAAGAGCGTGACGCCCAGTTGCGTCTCAAGGGACTTAATCTGCTGGCTGAGCGCCGGTTGCGCCATGTTCAGGCGTTCTGCGGCCCGGTGCATGTGCAGCTCTTCAGCCACCGTAATGAAATGACGCATCAAACGAAATTGCATAAAGCCACCCCGCAAACCAATCGATAATGAATTTCATATCAAAATAGCAGTAATGATGCAATTGATAGAGATTATTAATCCCCTGACAATGGAGGCATTCACTCAAGGGAGGACAGTATGGAAAAGCCAGTCAACGATCTCAGAAGCGCCATCGCATTACTGCAACGCCACGAGGGGCAATATATTGAAACCGACCATCCGGTTGACCCCAACGCCGAACTGGCGGGCATCTATCGCCACATTGGCGCAGGCGGCACGGTAAAACGCCCTACGCGCATTGGCCCGGCAATGATGTTCAACAGCATCAAGGGCTACCCGGATTCCCGCATTCTGGTGGGGATGCATGCCAGCCGGGAAAGAGCGGCGCTGCTGTTAGGGTGTGAACCCTCCGAACTGGCGAAACACGTAGGCCAGGCGGTAAAAAAACCGATTGCCCCGGTCGTCGTCCCGGCAGCCCAGGCACCGTGTCAGGAGCAGGTATTTTACGCTGACGATCCTGATTTCGATCTCCGCAAGCTGCTGCCTGCGCCCACCAACACGCCGATTGATGCCGGTCCGTTTTTCTGCCTTGGGCTGGTGCTGGCAAGCGATCCGGAAGACGCTTCGCTGACCGACGTGACCATTCACCGTCTTTGCGTGCAGGAGCGCGATGAGCTTTCGATGTTCCTTGCCGCCGGGCGACACATTGAGGTCTTTCGTCAGAAAGCCGAAGCGGCCGGTAAGCCGTTGCCGGTCACCATCAATATGGGGCTGGATCCGGCTATCTATATTGGCGCGTGCTTTGAGGCACCGACCACGCCGTTTGGCTATAACGAACTGGGCGTGGCGGGCGCGTTACGCCAACATCCGGTTGAGCTGGTCCAGGGCGTGTCCGTTAATGCAAAAGCCATTGCTCGCGCCGAGATCATCATTGAAGGCGAACTGTTGCCGGGCGTGCGCGTCAGGGAAGATCAGCATACCCATACCGGCCATGCGATGCCGGAATTCCCCGGCTACTGCGGTGAAGCGAATCCCTCCCTGCCGGTCATCAAGGTTAAAGCAGTGACCATGCGCCATCAGGCCATCCTGCAAACGCTGGTCGGCCCCGGGGAAGAACATACCACGCTTGCCGGTCTGCCTACCGAAGCCAGCATCCGTAACGCCGTGGAAGAGGCCATTCCGGGCTTTCTGCAAAACGTCTATGCGCACACCGCGGGCGGCGGGAAATTCCTCGGTATTTTACAGGTGAAAAAACGTCAGCCCTCGGACGAGGGGCGTCAGGGTCAGGCGGCGCTGATCGCGTTAGCCACCTACTCTGAGCTTAAAAATATTATTCTCGTGGATGAGGACGTGGATATTTTCGACAGCGATGACATTCTGTGGGCCATGACGACCCGGATGCAGGGCGACGTCAGCATCACTCATCTGCCCGGCATTCGCGGACACCAGCTGGATCCGTCTCAGACCCCCGACTACAGCACCTCGATCCGTGGCAACGGCATTACCTGCAAGACGATATTTGACTGCACGGTCCCCTGGGCGCTGAAATCCCGGTTCGAGCGTGCACCGTTTATGGAGGTTGATCCGCGCCCATGGGCGCCCGATCTGTTTAAATCCTGACAGCCCTCTTTCTTCACCCCGGATGGGGTGAAGAAACGCACGCGAAAATTGCTGCTTTCCCGCCTTTCTTGTACCCTTCTCTTCGTTGCTTTCCCCCACACTTTTTAAGACATCCGGACGCGCTATGACTGCACACGTTTCGAAAGACCCTCTCCACGGCGTAACCCTGGAAATGCAGGTAACCGCGCTGGTTGCGCGCTACGGCTGGAACGAATTAGGCAATCGAATCAAAATTAACTGTTTCAGAAAAGATCCCAGCATAAAATCGAGCTTAAAATTCCTGAGGCGTACCCCGTGGGCGCGCGCCGAAGTGGAAGCGCTGTATCTGGACTCACTCAATGACGATGACGTTGAACCACAGCCTGAGCCAGCCTTTAATCCCTGGGCCAACAGCCGGATCACGAAGAGCTAATACATCCATGACACAACATGTAAAACGGATTGGTGCGCTGGTGGGTTGTGCACTTTTACTTGTTAGTTGCGCCTCAAAACCACCGAAATCACTGGTTACCCCACTCCCGTCGGCGAATAAACCGACGCCACGGACTCATGAACCGATGCGCGGGATCTGGCTGGCGACGGTCTCCCGACTTGACTGGCCGCCGGTATCGTCGGTAAACACCCTCAATGCCGATCAGCGCGTTGCACAGCAAAAACGGGCGCTGACGGATAAGCTCGACAAGCTCCACACCCTCGGCATTAACACCGTCTTTTTCCAGGTGAAGCCCGACAGCACCGCGCTCTGGTCATCTAAAATCCTGCCATGGTCAGACACCCTGACAGGGAAAATTGGCGAATACCCCGGCTACGATCCACTGCAGTTTATGCTGGACGAAGCCCATAAGCGCGGTATGAAAGTTCACGCCTGGTTCAATCCTTACCGGGTATCCACCAACGTAAAACCGTCAACCGTTGCCGAACTCAACCGCACCGCATCGCTGCACCCTTCCAGCGTCTACGTGCAGCACCCCGAGTGGGTACGCGTTTCCGGCGATCGGTTCGTGCTCGACCCCGGCATTCCTGAGGTCAGGGACTGGATAACCCAGGTGGTGTCCGAGGTGGTCGCGCACTATGCCATCGACGGCGTGCAGTTTGATGATTACTTTTATACCGAAACGCCCGGCTCAACCCTGAATGACGCGCAGACTTACCGGCAGTATGGTCAGGGATTCAGTTCGAAAGCAGACTGGCGTCGTCACAACACCCATCAGCTTATCGTTCAGGTCTCCAGAGCCATTAAGCAGCTTAAGCCGGACGTTGAGTTTGGCGTAAGCCCGGCAGGCGTGTGGCGCAACCGTTCGTACGACCCGGCAGGGTCCGACACGCGCGGGGCGGCGGCTTATGATGAGTCCTACGCTGACACGCGTCAGTGGGTGCAGCAAGGTCTGCTGGACTACATTGCGCCGCAGATCTACTGGCCATTCTCGCGGGATGCGGCGCGCTATGACGTGCTGACAAAGTGGTGGGCCGACGTCGTAAAACCGACCCATACTCGCCTGTATATCGGCGTTGCGTTCTATAAGGTGGGCGCACCGTCCAAAAAAGAGCCAGACTGGACGGTGAATGGCGGCGTGCCGGAGCTGAAAAAACAGCTCGATTTGAACGATTCGCTGCCTAACGTTAACGGCACCATTCTGTTCCGCGAAGACTATCTCAATCAGCCTCAGACGCAGGACGCGGTGACGTACCTCAGGGGCCGCTGGGGACGTTAAGACAAAAATTAAGCTAAAAAAGGCAGGCAGAAACGTCCTGTTTCTGCCTGAGTTGATTAGGGTTTAGGCCCGAACATCGCCTCCAGCTGTTTCTCGTCCGGCATTCCTACCACCTGCTGTAGCTCGTTATCGGCGTTGAGATAATAAATCGCGGGCGTGGCATTCGCCCCGAGGCTGTCCATTAACTGCTGATGCTGCTGTAACAGCGCAACGGTCTCACGCGACGCCTTGCCCTCGTTTTTCGGTAATTTTTTGCCACCGGAAAGCTCATACTCTTTCCAGGCGTTGACCGGGTCCCTGGCATTGAGGATCAGGGACGCGTTACGCCCGCTTTGAGGGTTGAGAAACGCAACCAGCAGCGTATTCAGCTGAACCTTATCCGCCTTCACCCACGGCTGCGCGGCAGACCAGAAGGCTTTGCAGTAAGGACAGAACGGATCGGCGAACACGAATACTTTGCGCGGCGCGGTATCCGCCCCCTCTTTCAACGGCTGCGCGGCGTTCAGCTTCTTCCACATCTCCCGGCCCAGCGGGGCGTAGATCTCTTTCTGGAAATAGTCCTCGCTGAGGTTTTTGCCCTTCTCATCATACAGATAACCGGAAATCACGTGCCTGCCGTCGGGCGTTAAAAAGAGGGTCACGCCCATATCCTGATATTGCCCAAGCCAGGCCGGTGCCCCGCCGGGGGCATCGATTTTCTTGATGATCGTAATGTTTTGCTGCTCGCTGAAGTGCTTAACCACCTCCGGCACGGCCTCAGCGGCCTGCGCAAGGCCGGATGCCATCAGCAGTGAAAGTAACAGTCGTTTTTTCATTTTCCTCTCCGGAGTGCGTCGCTGACGATTTCATCGAATTGTTCATAGGGAACCCAGCCAGGCAACAGGACATCACCGATGAGCGTTGCGGGCGTGCCCTGAATACCGAGTTTTTCTGCGATCAACAGGCTGCGTTTGATCGTAACCAGGCTTTCGTCATCCGGGGTCGTGATGTTGACCCCCGCCCGTTTCTGGGCCTCCTGAATACTGGCGTTGTCGTGGTAACCCTTTTTCGCCATCAGAGTATCGTTAAATTTCATAAATTGCCCGGGATGGCTGCGCCAGAGGGTTAAGGCGTCACGTGCCGCCGTAACGGAACTCTCAGCGCGGTATGGCAGAAACTTATACACCACTGCCACCTCCGGATGTTTTTCTACAATCTTTTCCAGATAAGGATCGAATTTTTTGCAGTAGGGGCAGTTGTAGTCGGTGAACACCACCAGCGTCAGCTGGGGTTTAGTAGCCCCGATGCGCGGGGAATTCGGATCGTTAAACAAGAAGTCAAAGACGATCTTCTGCGCGCGCTGCTCCTGCGCCTGCTCCGGCGTAAGCGCATCTGCGGCCATCGCCTGAACGGAGGTAAAAAGCAGCAGCAGTGTAATCATTAATTTTTTCATCATGTTAACCTTTGGCGTTATTCAGCGTGGCGATCAGGTCGCGTTTATCGAGCAGCGGCGAGAGGATCACGCCGTCGGGCTTGCCGGGGCCGGAAACCTCGTTGAACGGGATGGCGTAGCGGTTTCGTCTGGCGAGGAAATCGGCAATCAGCGGCGAAGGCTTGCTCCAGTCACCGCGCAGGGCCACCACGTCCGGCTCACTCAGGGCGGCAATCACCTCAGGCTGATTTAATACCCGATGTTCGTTGACCTTGCAGGTCACGCACCAGTCGGCGGAAATGTCCACGAACACGCGTTTCCCCTGCGCCAGCGCGCGCTGAATAGCCTCCTCGGTTAAGGGTTGCCACGGGATCGCTGCTCTACTGGCCTCGCTCCGGGAAGCAGGCTCAGCGAGCACCAGCCCACGCAGCTGGTAGCCGCCAAAGACTGCCAGCGACATCACCACCAACCAGAAGATCGGCGCGTTTTTTTGCCCAATTCGGGCGTAAATCACGATCGCTACCACGATCATGGCAAGCATGATGACGTGGCTTATAACGTTACCTAAATGCTGCTGGAGCAGCGTCGCCAGCCAGAGACTGGACGCCAGCATCATCGCCCCGAGAATGATCTTGAGCGTATTCATCCAGCGACCCGGATGTGGCAGCAGCATGGCGGTTTTCGGGATCAGCGCGACAAACAGCCAGGGCAAGCTCATCCCCACGCCAAGCATCAGGAAGATCAGCCACAGCGTCGGCAGGGGTGACGCCAGCGCAAAGGCCACGGCGGTCCCCAGGAATGGCGCGGAGCACGGCGTGGCGAGCAGCGTGGCGAACACGCCCTCACAAAAACTGCCCGTTAAGCCTGAGCCACCCGCCGTTGCCAGCCGACCGGCTGCGGCAGAAGGCAGCAGCATTTCAAACGCGCCAAACAAATTCATCGCAAAAATGAATGTCACCGCGACCATCAGGCCGATAAACCAGGGATTCTGGAACTGAATGCCCCATCCGAGCGATGCGCCTGTCAGCTTAAGGGCCGTCACCATCGCGGCCAGCAGCGCAAAGGAGGTCAGAATACCGGCGGTCGTCGCCAGGAAACGTACCCTGATCTTGCGCCTGTCGGAGCCAGCGTGCAGCACGCTGCTCAGCTTCATCCCCATAACCGGCAGTACGCAGGGCATCAGGTTCAGGATCACCCCGCCGAGCAGTGCAAAGGCCAGCATGCTGAAGAGGTTCGTCGAACGGCCCTGAGCGGCGGGTTCCGCGCCCACGGTCATCACGGTTTCCTGAGCCTTGTCGCCGTTGGTCAGCACAAACGACAGTTTTTTTCCTTCAAGCGTAGCGGGCTTATCTCCCCACTCATCGGTCACCGGCACCGTGACGCGCAGCTGATTGCCGGTGTGCTTAATCACCGGCTCGCCGGGCAGGATATCGCCCTCCAGCGGGTCAAAGTAGATCCCGGGATTATGCCACTCGCCGTCCGTCGTGCCCGTCACCACCAGTTTGTCACCGGACAGCCAGGCCTCAAGATGGGAAGAAACGCCCGAGTCCCCCGGTATGGCGCGCATGGCATCGTCAAATGCGTCCTGGAACCCCGCATCAACGGGCGCGTTGAAATCCAGGTGCAGCTTGTAGTCCGTCAGCAGACAGACATTGCTACAGGTAGAGAGCGTCAGCGTGCCATCCAGCGTGTCGCTGTTCAGGCCGGTCAGGGTCATCGGGATGACGACCTTATCGTGGAAACCCTGGGTGGTCAGGCCCGAGATGTCAAAGCGCGAGGGAACGGGCCAGTGCCAGGTGTCCTGGACGCCTTTCGGCCAGTTAATTTGCGGGGCAACGCCGCCCTCGCCCGGCGAACGCCAGTAGGTTTTCCAGCCGGGCTGCAGCTCGACGGTAAGTAATGCCACTGTGTCGTGCTGGCGCTTTTCCGCCTGGACGCGAACCCGGGCGTGATCGTTTTGTGGGGAGGTTAACCAGCCTGTATCTGCCGCATGGGCGATGCCAATGCAGGACAGCAACAGGAGGACAAAGCCCCTGAAGACGTTAAACATGTTTTACTCCGTGATTAGTGAAAATTATCGTGTGGTAACGATGTTTTCACTCACGGAAGACGCAGTTTTTGAGGTGTATTCGGGGAGGCGGGGCCTGAACAGGCTGTTCCCGGTAAACCCACGCACGCGCCTGGGTAACCAGGTGCAGCAGCGCGAAGAAAATCACGATGGCGGGCAGCGCGCCGTCGAAGAACAACGGCTGGGCGCACAGCAGGGAGTGCGCGCCAAGCTGACACGGTGATGGGCCAGACTGCTCTGAGTCGGAGGTGTTACCCGCCCCGTCAGTCATCAGTACCGTTTGCGCCTGCTGATCCAGCCCCTGCAAAAAATGGTTGAGATAGACCGCCCGCTGAACCAGGCAAAGCGCCATCGCCAGACAGGTGATTATCAAAAGCCATTTACCGAGAAGCGGACGGTTGCGCATAAGTTTCCATAATGATTGAACGTTTGGATCATAAACGATAGCGATGAATCTACAAGCCCCGGCGTGTAAGGTTTTGTCGGGCGACGCGTTTATGTACGGGTCAGCGCATCATATGCGGCCAGTGAATATCCCCTACGCCGTTCAGCTGAGGACGGGCAAACAAGAACCCCTGGAAACGGCGAATGCCCGCCGATTCGAGCCAGCACCACTCTTCCAGCTTCTCGATGCCTTCCGCCACCAGGGTGATTTCCAGATCGGTGCAGCAGCTGACAATCGATTTCACGATGGCCTGCTTCGGGCCGCTAAGGTGGATATCGCTGACAATCTCGCGGTCGATCTTGAGTTTATCCGGCTGGAATTTCGTCAGCAGTGACAGCCCGGCATACCCGGAGCCAAAATCGTCAATTGCCAGACCAATGCCCTCTGCCCGGAGCTGTTTGATGGCGCTGTTAAACTGGTTGAAACCGGAAATGATCTCGTTTTCTGTCACCTCAATCACCACCTGCTCCGGCTGAAGCCCGTGGATCTTAATTTGATCCACCAGAAATTCGACCGCGCCGGGCACTTTGACGAGTGACATGGGCAGCAGGTTCACGGCGATTTTATGCCCGCCTATTCCCAGCTTTTCCGCCAGCGCAAACGCATAAGCTTTTGTCTGGAGGTCAACTTCGTAGATTTTTTCCGGATCGAGCGTCTGAAAGAAATGTTCCGGGCTGCCGCCGTCGTTGCCGCGTATCAGGGCCTCGAGGGAGCTGATTTTACCTTCGGCAGGCTCCACGATCGGCTGGAGAGCAAACTGGCAGGACTGATCGGCCAGCAGGCCCACGTCGGTGGCAAACGGGGCGCGCTCCCGGGACAGCGTCCATTGGCTGGCATCAAATGTCGTGCCGGGATTTGCCGTCCCTTTTCGGTTGATAAATGACTGGATGAACTTAAAGACCCGGTCCCCGGAGGCGAGATAGCTTTCCAGCTTGCTGTAGTGCAGCACCGACTGGAGAACGTCCTTCGGGGATTGCACCTGCAAATTAAACAGCAACATGCCGACATGCTCGAACCGTCTGCGCGGACCATAGTCACGCATCAGTTCCACAACATCGCAGTGGCGTTTGTCCTCCCGAATCTTGAGGAAAAGCGTAACGACGCTCTCTTCCTTTCCTTCAAGGATTTGCAGAATTTCATGCCCGCTGGAGAGCAAAATGCCGGTGATGTTCAGACCCGTATTGCGGATCTTAGCCTGCTCAACCAGCGTGCCCAACTTAGCGGCATCACAGGATGAATGTAACCGGCTTCGATAAATGAGTGTAGTCAGCACAGCAACGGGTCCCGATAGTTAAGAAACGCTGAAAGCGAAGCTCCAGCATACTGCAAGCGGCTGAACTAATACATATACATAAGTCAGGCAAATGTTTAATGACTTTTCGCCGGCTCGCTCAGCGTATCAATGCGCCCCTGCATATAGCTGTAGAACGGATTAGAGGTGACGCGCATCAGCGCCTCTTTACCCACGCTCAGCACCGAGGTTTCGCCCCACAGCGCAATGGTCCCGAGGCTGATGCCATAGCGGTTCTTCACCTCAGGCTGACGGCCATAGAGATCGTCATCCGGCGGGAACGGCACCGCCACGTGCGACAGCGAGTAGACGTCTTGCGGGTAAGGCAGCGACAGCGCCACGGACGTTTCAGCCGTACGGCCTGCTGGCGTGGTTTTCGCCACGGTATTGAAACTGTGCGGGCCGTCATTCGTGATAACTGTGACAGTGTAACGCCTTACTGCCGGAGGCAGGAGTTCAGAGACGGCGGTCCAGGACGAGGGTCTGAACAACGGACGGAAGCTCGCGGCCTGGTTGATGTCAAACATCACCAGCTCGCTGCCGTTAGCCGGAAGCCGATCGAACAATTCGGTGACCACGGCGCGGGTACTGACCGTGGAATCCATCACCGACTGAAACGCCAGCACGGGCGGCAGTGCATCAAGCCTGTTCTCTTTGCTGTCGCGGGTCAGTTGCTGCTGCAGAGCCTGGGTCAGCAGCCAGGACTGACGCGCGGCGTTAACCGGAAACGAGTTGTATTTATAAGGATTATATTCCGGCGAAATGTTAAGCCAGGCCGCCTTGGCAAAAGCGGGGAGCATTGCCGGTAGCCCGGCTAACCCGGCAAATCGGGCAAACGCGGTCACGCCAATCATCGGCGACAGCAGGACCAGTTGCTGGGGTTTACGAAGCTGCGGGTTGTCCAGCGCGTCGAGGGCGTATTTCATCGCCAGCGCCCCGCCGTTGGAATAGCCCACCAGATGCAGCGGAACATCGCCACCAAGACGGGTAGCTTCACGCACGGCAAGGCGCGTGGCGGCCAGCCACGTCTCCCAGTCCACATTCGTCAGCGCGCCGGGGGCCGTGCCGTGACCGGGCAGACGCGGCACCACCGCCACAAAGCCGTGCTGCTGGTAGCGAATGGCCAGATGCCTGACGCTGTAGGGCGAGTCCGTCAGCCCGTGCAACAGCACGACGGCCCCGCGAGGTTTCCCGGCAGGCATCAGAACCATGGAACGGTTGGCATCAGGGGTGAACTGCCCGGGCCAGACAAGGCTCTGGCGGGCGTAGCGGTTAAGCGGCGTGCGCTCTGTCGCGTCGGTCTTCGACGTTACCTCAGCATCCAGGCTGGCGAAAATGGCCTTTTCGCGGGAGAGGTACTGCGCAAATGTGGCCTTATCCATCTCAGGGGCTGACAGCTCATCGGCGCGCCAGGTATGCCAGAGATGCAGCGCCGGGCCTTGCTGCGAGAGATAAACCCGCACCGCGAGGAGCACAATCAGCACGATCCCCAGCACCATTGCCACTTTTTTTGCAAGAACGATCAGACGCACGCTGACACGCCAGGGCAAATTCGCCATGCCGATATCCCTTTGATAATCACAGTTTTACTATCTTAACAAAAAAGCGAAACGTCTGGAGTATTGATGAGGTGTATGAAATGCGGATGAGAGACAGGAAAAAGCCGGGCATCGCCCGGCTCTGACTTAGTTCAGCGTGTAATCAAGGGTGATTTCCGCTTTCAGCACCTGCGATACCGGGCAGCCGACTTTGGCTTTCTGAATGATGCCGTCAAACTGCTGAGGATCGATGCCAGGCACCGTGACTTTGCTTTTCAGCGCGATTTTGCTGATTGCAAAACCACTGTCGGTCTTGTCGAGCGACACGTTCGCCGTGGTGTCAATGGAATCCGCCGTGTAGCCGCTTTCGCCCAGCATCAGCGACAGCGCCATGGAGAAACAGGCCGCGTGTGCCGCGCCAATCAGCTCTTCCGGGTTAGTGCCCTTTTCCCCTTCGAAACGGGTATTAAAGCCGTAAGGTTGCTGGTTAAGGACGCCGCTCTCTGTGGAAACCGTCCCTTTGCCGCGCTTAATGTCGCCAGACCAGTGTGCTGAACCGTGCTTATGAATCGTCATTCTTGCTCTCCTTTTGGCTTACAAAGAGATAAGTATAGGACGCTATGTGTTTTCTGCAGGAAAGACAGACGAGTCTGACAGGGGTGCCAGATATGCAGCCAGCGCATCAAGGAACACCCGCTGCGCGGCGGGCTGGTAGTCACGCGACTGATAAATACCGAAAATCCCGATCGCTTTGGGCGTGTAGGCGCTCAGCACTGGCACCAGTTGCCCCGTCTGTAAGGCATCTCGCGCCTCACGCTCCGGCAGCATCGCAATGCCGCAGTGGTTAATGGCCGCCTCCATCAGCAGCGACGAAATGCTGGCACTCAGATTGCCGCTTACCGCTGTAGAAACCAGCTCCCCCTGTGGGCTGACAAAGCGCCACGACTGCCCGGCGAAAAAGCTGTAGTGCAGGCAGTTGTGCTGCATCAATTCCTCAAGCTGTTGCGGCGTACCCGCCTCTGCGAGATAACCTGGAGAGGCGCAGAGTACCGAATCGCACTCCCCCAGCCGGCGGGCGATCATGCCTGGCTCAGGATTATCGGTGATGCGGATCGCCACATCGATACGCTCGCCCACCAGGCTTACCGGATGGTTGTTGACGTCCAGCTCAATACGCAGCTGGGGATAACGCGCCAGCAGCCCGGGTAGCACCGGCGAAATAATTTGCATGGCGGTAAAATGCGCGCAGGCCACCCTCAGCGTGCCCGCGGGGGAGTCTTTCGCAGACTGGTCCTCAATCTCCTGGGAAATTTGCGAGAGCGTACGGGTTTTTTGCAGCACTTTTTCACCCGCCGCCGTCAGCGTCAGTTTGCGGGTTGAGCGGTTAACCAGCCGTGTTCCCGCCCATTTTTCCATCTGCTCCAGATAACGACTCACCATCGGACGGGAGATCCCCAGCGCCCGTGCCGCCGCGCTCAGGCTCCCCAGTTCGCAAATGCGGTTATAGACCTGAGCGGCAATAACGCGATCCATCTTATGCTCCATCTGCTCGATTTATGAAACTAAGCATGTCTTGTTTCAGGAATTCTGGCAAATGGTGAAATCCGTACAATAGAGTCTTTCCCGAACAACAGAGACAATATGATGAAGCTCACTCGCCTTGCATTGCTGTGCACCCTCTTCACCCCAGCGGTTTTTGCCGCACCGTTAACCATTGATACTTATAACCCGCAGGAGAAAGGTATTTTCGCGGTCTCCTCGACGCTGGTCTCCGGGCCGACAGAGGCTGTGCTGTTTGACGCACAGTTCAGCGTGAAAGACGGTGAAGCGCTGGTGGAAAAAATCCGCCGCACCGGCAAGACCCTCAACAAGATTGTGATCACCTCCGGCGATCCGGATTTCTACTTCGGCCTGCAGCCGCTGGTCAGCGCTTTCCCGAATGCCAAAGTGGTTGCCACGCAGCAGGTCGTTGATCATATCAACGCCACGAAAGAGGCCAAGCTCGCCTTCTGGGGACCCCAGATGAAAGACGGCGCGCCCGCTAAACTTGTGGTGCCGCAGGTCATTGCCTCAAACACCTTTATGATCGACGGCGAGAAAGTCGATATCGAAGAGCCTGAAAGCTACGCGGCGTACGTGTGGATCCCGTCGGCCAAAACGATTCTGGGCGGCACCGGCGTCTCCTGGGGTATTCACGTCTGGACGGCGGACACGCAAACCAAAGCCAGCCGTCAGCAATGGCAGCAGACGCTGGAGAATATGGCCGCGCATCAGCCAGAGCGCGTGATCCCGGGGCATTATCTCGGTACGCCGCCAGCCAGTACCGGGGCCATAGACTTCACCAAAGCTTATCTGGCCCAGTTTGAGAAAACCCTGGAGGAGCATAAAGACTCCGCAGGCGCGATCGCTGCAATGAAAAAAGTGTACCCCGCGCTTGCAGAAGAGAGTTCGCTTGAGCTGAGCGCCAAAGTGAATACCGGCGAGATGAAATGGTAATGAACTGAATACCTCCTGCTATATTTATTTTTTTATAGCAGGAGGAAATGATGACTTCGTCAGTTCGCGGTATTGACCACATTGGTATTACGGTTCCTGATATTGAACAGGCCACCCTCTTTTTTAAACAGGCATTCGACGCAACGGTTTTATACCACTCGGTTGACCCCGGCAGTGAAAATATTGACCATGACGCGCAGGAAAAAACATTAAGGTTATTTCCCGGCACAAAAATCCGCGCCATCCGTATGCTGGCTATGCCACACGGCCCGGGCGTTGAACTGTTCGAAATGCACGGCCCTGAACAGGGTCACCCCGCCCGCGCCAGCGACTTTGGCCTCCAGCACTTTGCCGTGTATGTGGATGATTTTAAAAAAGCCATCTCCGCCTTCACCGCCGCAGGGGGAGGAATGTTTACCCAACCCAAGCCGCTCACGTTCCCGGCTGAACAGGGCGACGGCAATGCTTTCTGCTATGGCCAGACCCCGTGGGGAAGCGTGGTGGAATTGATCTCCTGGCCCTCTCCGATGCCTTTTGAAAAAACGACAAAATTACGCCGCTGGAAACCCTAAATTTTAATTCTGTGCTATGGAAAATGATATTTTTATTTCCAGGACGAATCTGAGCCACAACGCGAAAAATATTTGTCACTCTGTTTGTGAATTAAGATTTTGCAAGCCGTAACATTAAACAGACAACGACACGGAGGCAGCATGTTTACTTATTATCCGGCACACACCACAGCAGCTCAGCCAGAACTGGTCAACGCAATCGCGCAGGGTCTTCACGCCGAGCACGGTGCTGTTACTGAAGATGACATTTTGATGGAACTGACCCGGTGGGTGGAAGCCACAGACAATGACATCCTCAGTGACATCTACCAGCAGACCATTAACTATGTTGTCAGCGGGCGTAATGCCCCGTTGTAAAAATCTGCTATGCTGGATCTGCAACCTAAGGGGTTACATTTCGTTTGCGAAAGCAAACTTGTCCTTAAAACTATCAACAGGATTGAGGAGTAAATATGAAATCGAACCGTCAGGCACGCCACATTCTGGGGCTGGACTACAAACTCTCTAACCAGCGTAAAGTGGTGATTGAGGGCGACAGCGAGAAGCAAGTCACCCACGCTACCGGCAGAAAACGCCACGCAGGTAAGTAAGTCCCGTTAAGGATCCACAACACCATCGGTCACCCCGGTGGTGTTTTTTTTATGGTTTGCGGTAATTACCATTTACCTCCTTTATAATACCGCCCGACCCCACCCCGCAGCACAGGCCAGAAAGATGACAAACAGCAGTGTCAGGGACGGATCTTCAAAAAAGAGTGAGTGACATGGACAACAAACTGAAAAAACATCGTTCCTTATATATCCCTTATGCCGGACCGGTTTTACTGGAATTCCCCCTGCTGAACAAAGGCAGCGCTTTCAGCATGGAAGAGCGCAGCAGCTTTAACCTGCTCGGTCTGCTTCCGGAAGTGGTAGAAACCATTGAAGAACAGGCGGATCGCGCCTGGATCCAGTACCAGGGTTTCAAAACGGAAATCGACAAACATATCTACCTGCGTAATATCCAGGACACCAACGAAACCCTTTTCTACCGTCTGGTACAGAACCATCTCGAAGAGATGATGCCGGTGATCTACACCCCAACGGTGGGCGCGGCGTGTGAACGCTTCTCCGAGATCTACCGCCGCTCGCGTGGCGTCTTCATCTCCTGGCCGAACCGTCACAATATGGACGACATTCTGCAGAACGTGCCGAACCACAACATCAAAGTGATAGTGGTGACCGACGGCGAACGTATACTGGGCCTTGGGGACCAGGGCATCGGCGGAATGGGGATCCCTATCGGGAAACTCTCGTTATATACCGCCTGCGGGGGCATCAGCCCGGCGTATACCCTGCCAGTCGTACTGGATGTCGGCACGAATAATCAGCAGCTGCTGAGCGACCCGCTGTATATGGGCTGGCGTCATCCGCGCATTACCGATGACGAGTACTATCAGTTTGTTGACGATTTCATTCAGGCCGTGAAGCAACGTTGGCCGGACGTGCTGCTGCAGTTCGAAGACTTTGCGCAGAAAAACGCCATGCCGCTGCTCAACCGCTATCGCGATGAAATCTGCTCGTTCAACGACGACATTCAGGGCACGGCGGCGGTCACCGTCGGCACGCTGATTGCCGCCAGCCGCGCGGCAGGCAGCCAGCTGAGCTATCAAAAAATCGTCTTCCTCGGCGCGGGTTCTGCGGGCTGTGGTATCGCCGAGCAGATCATCGCCCAGACGCAGCGCGAAGGCTTAAGCGAAGAGCTGGCCCGCTCGCGCGTCTTTATGGTCGACCGCTTTGGCCTGTTGACCGACGGCATGCCAAACCTGCTACCGTTCCAGACCAAACTGGTACAGAAAAAAGACGCGCTGAAAAACTGGGATACGGACAATGAAGTGCTCTCCCTGCTGGACGTGGTGCGCAACGTTAAGCCGGATATTTTGATCGGCGTGTCCGGTCAGACGGGTCTCTTCACGGAGGAGATCATTCGCGAGATGCATAAACACTGCGAACGTCCTATCGTCATGCCGCTGTCCAACCCGACGTCCCGCGTGGAGGCCACCCCGCAGGACATCATCGCATGGACCGAAGGCAATGCGCTGGTTGCCACCGGCAGCCCGTTCGAGCCGGTGCTGTGGAAAGACAAACTTTACCCCATCGCCCAGTGCAACAACTCCTATATCTTCCCGGGGATTGGCCTTGGCGTTATCGCCTCTGGCGCGTCGCGCATTACCGACGAGATGCTCATGTCGGCGAGCGAAACGCTGGCGAAGCACTCTCCGCTGGTGAACAACGGCGAAGGTCTGGTTCTGCCGGAGCTGAAGGACATTCAGACGGTGTCACGTGCCATCGCATTCGCGGTAGGCAAAATGGCGCAGCAGCAGGGTGTGGCGGTGAATACCTCTGCCGATGCGCTGCAACAGGCCATCGACGACAATTACTGGAAGCCGGAATACCGCAGCTATCGTCGTACTTCAATTTGATCTGCGCTCCGACCTGGCCCTCTCCCTGTGGGAGAGGATCAGGGCACCCGATCGCAGTGCAGCCTAATCGCCCGGTGGCGCTTCGCTTACCGGGCCTACGGGCCAGGTGTTCTCCCTTCCCCTGTGGCAGAGATCCCCACTAGCCAAACGTGTGTTCCCCCGCTACACTCCTCTCATCCATTAACCAACTGAATATATAAGGAGGCCTGTTATGCTGTACTGTGAAATTTTTAATTTTTCACATACTCTTGGTGATCGTACTTGCTCAGGCGTTATCGATATCGTGCTGCGATAACTTCGGCTTGAGCGAAGACACTACCCCCCTGAATCCCTTCTCTCGGGCTTACTGAGTTATCGTCAGCGATGTTTGACGAGGCATAAACATGCCTGTAACTCCTGGGTAAGCAACAATGAGCACACTCCTCACTGCACAATCTTTACGTGTTGATACGGCGTTTGGCACGCTCTTCGACGCACTCTCCTTTACGCTGAAAAAAGGCGACCGCATTGGTCTGCTGGGCGATAACGGCTGTGGCAAAAGCACGCTTTTGAAGATCCTCGACGGCACGGACTCCCCTGCCGCTGGCAGCGTCTCTCTGGCCGGGCGTTGCCTGGTGGCGCGCATCGAGCAACATCTTCCAGAGAGCCTGTTTCCGCTGACCATGCTGGACGCGGTTCTGGCGCAGCTTGCGCAGAGCGAGCGCGAAAGCCTGCGCTGGAGGGCCGAAACGCTGCTGGCCAGCATGGGCTTCTCTGCGCAGGATATGGCCTTGCAATCCGCCACGCTGAGTGGCGGGCAGCATACCCGCCTGCTGCTGGCGCGGGCGTTGATACGCGAGCCGGACCTGCTGCTCCTGGACGAGCCGAGTAACCATCTCGATCTGCCCACCATGCTGTGGCTTGAACAGTTCCTGCAAAACTGGTCCGGCAGCTTTGTGCTGGTCTCCCACGACAGACAACTGCTGGATGCCGTCACGAACGGCAGCTGGATCCTGCGGGATAAAACGCTCCACCATTTCGCGCTTCCCTGCACCGCCGCGCGTCGGGCGCTGGTAGCAAAAGACGAAAGCGATGCACAGCGTTTTAAGGCGGAACAAAAGGAGATCGACCGCGTCGCCGCCAGCGCTAAACGGCTGGCGACCTGGGGCAAGGTGTACGACAACGAGGATCTGTCCCGTAAAGCGAAACAGATGGAAAAACAGGTCGAGCGGCTGAAAGAGAGCCAGACGGAGGTCACGGCGGGCAGCCAGTGGACCTTGACCCTGCGCGGCGACGCGCTGCGGGCTGACCGTCTGCTGGAGATGGAAAACCTTGAGGTACCGCCTGCACCGGGGCTTCCGGCGCTGTTCAGCGTCGAGGCGGCCAGGCTTAAAAGCGGCGACCGGGTGGCGATTGTGGGACGTAACGGCTGCGGTAAATCATCGCTGATGAAGCTTATCTGGCGGCATTTTCGCGGTGAACTGACGGACGCGAGGCTGAAACTCCATCCCCGCGTCTCGCCAGGTTACTACGACCAGACGCTGCATCAGCTGCCGGACGCGGCATCCCTGCTGGATGCGCTTGAGCCGTTTGCGCCCGATCCCCACAACCGCAAAATGGCGCTCATCAGCGCCGGGTTCCCGTGGGCGCGTCACGGGCAGAAAGTCAGTACGCTGAGCGGCGGCGAGCGTTCTCGCCTGTTGTTCGTTGGCCTGACGCTTGCCCGCTATAGCCTGCTGATGCTGGATGAGCCGACCAACCACCTGGACATGGAAGGCAAAGAGGCGCTTGCCGACACCCTGCAACAGTTTGCAGGCGGCGTGCTGTTAGTCAGCCACGATCGTCAGTTAATCAGTCAAAGCTGCAACCGGTTCTGGCTGATTGAGGACGGTATGCTGACCGAATGGCACGATGCCGACGCGGTGTTTGCGCGTCTGCGTGAAGCGTCGGGTATCGCGCCTCAGGCGGCGTCATCCCGGCCTGCGGAACAGACGCTTTCATCAGCAGACGATCTGCTTGAACGGCTGGTTACGCTGGAGACGCTGCTTGAAGAGGATCTGGCCCGAAAGCCAAAGCATCAAAAGCCGCAGCTACAGGCACAGTGGCGTAAAGAAATTGAGGTGATAGAAGCACAGCTGTAAGTCTGCGCCCGGCGGTAGCCTCGCCGGGCCCATTTTTTACTGCGGGTTTTTCGCTTTCCAGGCATCCCACGCCTGTTTGATCTCCTGCTTCGCGGTGGCGGCATCGTTGAAACCGCTCAGCTCCACCTTTTTACGCCCTTCCGGTAATTGCTTGTAGACCCTGAAAAAGGCCTCAAGGCGCTGTACCTCGATTTTTGGCAGATCGCTTAGCGCGTGAATATCGTCGTAGGTAGGGTCAATTTTGCTCGCCGGTACCGCAACGATTTTGTCATCCTTATCTCCGCCATCCACCATCTTCAGCACGCCAATCGCCCGCAGCTTGATCAGCGTGCCCGGAGCCATTGGCGCACGGGTATAGAAAATGACGTCCAGCGGATCGCCATCCCCCGCCAGAGACTGGGTCAGCGAGCCGTAGTTTGCCGGATAGGCCACAGGCATCGACTGAAAACGATCGGCCACGATAAAGCCGGTTTTAGCGTCGGTTTCATATTTAACGATCCCGCCCGCCGGAATTTCGGTCACGGCGTAGAATTCTTCGGGGGCGTTTTCCGGCTGAGGAAATTCGAGAATATTTTGTGCCTGAACGGAGGCAGACAGAAGAACGCTGATTGCGATAAGTTTTTTCACCAGATGCATTGTCTTTTAACTCTTCGGTTATCAAGAAGACAACACGTTACGTTTGGTACATGACAGAACCATGACGTTTTTTTGGCACTTTTTTGGCCCCCTGATTATGGGTGGATCGCTGTATTCTTAATCTGAAATCGGATGAAAGTATGACAATCTGTTGCGGCCGCCTTGCATTACCGCGCTAAACTCTTAATCCTTAATGGGTATCACACCTGCAATGCAGATGCACATCATGAACAAGGAGAAACAGATGAAAGCTGCTGTCGTAACTCAGGATCATCAGGTAAACGTCACCGAAAAAACCTTACGCCCTCTCAAGCACGGCGAAGCGCTGCTGAAAATGGAATGCTGTGGGGTGTGCCATACCGACCTTCACGTTAAGAACGGTGATTTTGGCGATAAGACCGGCGTCATTCTCGGCCATGAAGGGATTGGTATCGTCAAAGAGATTGGCCCGGGCGTGAACTCGCTTAAGGTTGGCGACCGCGCGAGCGTGGCATGGTTCTTCGAAGGCTGCGGGCACTGCGAATACTGTAACGCCGGCAACGAGACCCTGTGCCGCAGCGTGAAAAATGCCGGTTACTCGGTTGATGGCGGTATGGCAGAAGAGTGCATCGTCACGGCGGATTACGCGGTCAAAGTCCCGGACGGACTGGATTCCGCTGCGGCCAGCAGCATCACCTGCGCGGGCGTCACTACCTATAAAGCCGTAAAAATTTCGACAATCAAACCCGGCCAGTGGATTGCGATTTACGGTCTGGGCGGTCTGGGCAACCTTGCGCTGCAGTACGCTAAAAATGTCTTCAACGCGAAGGTGATCGCCATTGATGTGAATGACGAGCAGCTGAAGCTGGCTGCCAGCATGGGCGCAGACCTGACCATCAACTCGCGTAACGAAGACGCGGCAAAAGTGATTCAGGAGAAAACCGGCGGCGCACATGCTGCGGTGGTGACAGCGGTCGCGAAAGCGGCGTTTAACTCTGCGGTTGACGCCGTGCGTGCCGGTGGCCGCGTGGTGGCCGTTGGCCTGCCGCCAGAAGCGATGAGCCTTGATATTCCTCGCCTGGTGCTCGACGGCATTCAGGTCGTGGGCTCGCTGGTTGGCACCCGTCAGGACCTGGTTGAAGCCTTCCAGTTCGCGGCGGAAGGTAAAGTGGTGCCAAAAGTAACGATGCGTCCGCTGGAAGATATCAATGCCATCTTCAAAGAGATGGAGCAAGGTCAGATCCGTGGCCGTATGGTAATTGATTTACGCGCGTAAGCGTCTGATGCCGGGCGGCGGCCTCGCCTGCCCGGCCTGTTATGAAGATCGTCTGTCGGAAATCCACTCCTGCACTTCAATCTGAAACGTGTCCGGCGCTTTGCGGTACATCTTGCGCGCAAGATCCAGAATCGTGTGGCGCGATAACTCCTCCTCCATCCTCTGCTGCGCGCTGTCCATTACAGAACGCACGCCGCAAGGACCGTCGCACACCCACGCGGGCGGCGTTTCGTCAAACACGGCCAGCCGCTGGCGTACTTCGCGGCACTCAAACATGTTTTTTTCACCATCGATGGCGTGCGCCACATCCAGGACGGAGATCAGCTCTGCGGGCCGCGCCAGCTTAAATCCCCCGCCCTTGCCTTCCGTACTGCTCACCAGCCCGGCGCGCGACAGGCGCGTAAAGATTTTACCGAGATAGTCATAAGGAACGCCCTGCAGGGCCGCCATCTCCCGGACGCTCATCTCTCGCTCGCACCCTTTCGCATCCACCATGCACATCAGGCTGTGAATGCCGTATTCCACACCGGAACTGTAAAACGCCATGATTAACTCCGAAGTCATTTATCCGGGTCATTATAGCGGCGTTCGACGTGATAAACACCGCCATCGTCACCGCATCTGATTAACCTGCTGATTTTAGGCACCATTTAAATTTAACTCAGAAAGAAGTTGTCGCAGTTAACTCCGACAAGTATAGTTGCAGTTATGTCAGACACCCAGCCTGACGACCAAAAGGATCGAAGATGAAAAAGCAGATTTTAATTGTGGGTAGTGGTTTTTCCGGTATGTGGGCTGCGGTCAGTGCCGCTCGCCTGTCCGCGCTGACGGGGAATAACGCTCTGTCGATTGCCGTTCTGGCGCCCGTCGCGGAGTTGCGCGTTCGTCCCCGCTTTTATGAAGAAAAGGTCGCCACGCTGGTTGCGCCGCTGAGCGATCTCTTTGCCGAACTGGACATTGAATTCATTGCGGATAGCGCAGAACGTATTGATGCAAATAATAAAAGCGTTGTCTGGCGCGATGCGAATGGCCAGGAAATGACCCTGAGCTATGAGCGCCTGGTGCTGGCAACGGGTAGCCAGACCAAACGCCCACCGATTGCCGGGCTGGCTGAATATGCGTTTGATATCGACCAGCTGGAATCCGCTCAGGTCTTTGAGCAGCACCTTGATTCACTGGTTGCGCGCCCTTCGACGCCCGAGCGTAACACCATTGTGGTCTGCGGCGGTGGTTTTACCGGTATTGAGCTGGCGACCGAACTGCCTGCCCGTCTTCGCGCCCGTTTCGGTAACGAGACAACGACTAAAGTTATCGTAGTTGAGCGCGGCGCGGCGATCGGCGGGCGCTACAGCGAAGCCCTGCGCAATACCATCGAAGCTGCCAGCGAGGAGCTGGGCATTGAGTGGCGTTTGAACAGTGAAATTGAAGCCATCGACGCCGGTGGCGTCACGCTGAAAAACGGCGAGCGTATCGCATCTGCTACCGTTGTCTGGACGGCAGGCGTAGAGGCAAACACCCTTAGCCAGCAGATTGACGGCGAGCGCGACAGCCAGGGGCGTCTTGTCGTTAACGAAAACCTTCAGGTTCCCACCCACCCGGATATTTACGCCACGGGCGATATGGCGCATGCCAAAACCGACGACGTGGGCAATACGGCGCTGATGACCTGCCAGCACGCCATTCAGCTCGGCAAGTTTGCGGGCCATAACGCCGCGGCCAGCCTGCTTAATCAGCCGCCGCTGCCTTACCGTCAGGTGAACTATGTGACCTGTCTTGATTTAGGGGGCTGGGGCGCGGTCTACACCGAAGGCTGGGAGCAGGAGGTGAAATCCGTGCGTGATGAGGCGAAGAAGATCAAAATCGCTATCACTAACGAGCTGATTTATCCGCCTGCGGCAGACCGCAGCGTCGCGTTTGCGGCGGCCGATCCGCTGGCGAAATTTGTGTAGGGAGTATCCCGTCAGGCTAGCGCTCGCGCGTTAGCCTGCGTACGTTTGGCCTTCTGATAGCCGTAGAGCAACAGCGATACCATCGCGGAGAACGACAGCAGCGCCGCAGGTAGCGTAACGTAGCTCCAGCTAAAGCCGAGCGTGATCATCATCCCGCCAAAATATGCGCCAATTGCGCTGCCCAGATTGAACGCCATCTGGCCTCCCGCCGCCCCGAGCAGTTCGCCCCCCTTCGCATTTTGCAGCAGCAGGATCTGCAGCGGCGCAGAGAGCGCAAACAAACCGGCACAGCAGATGAACCCCATCGTCAGCGAAGCGGTCTGATGCTCGCCAAACGCGAAGAGCAGCAGCAGCGAGGCGACAATCACCAGATCGGTTGTAGCGGCAATCCGTAACGGGCTAAAGCGGCCGGAGAGTTTCCCGCTCATCAGGTTGCCCAGCACCATCCCAAGCCCCATCAGCATCATAATCGCCGTCATTCCCCCTTCAGAGAAACCGGAAACGTTGAGCATAAAAGGCTTCACGAAGCTAAACCAGGCAAACACCCCGGCGTTGCCAAACATGGTGGCGGCAAAAATCAGCCAGGGTTCCGGGCGCTTCAAAAAATGAAACTGTTCGGTCAACCGGGCAGCGGTTTTATCGTGGATTGTGGGCACCCACAGCAGCACGGAGAGAATAACCAGCGCATCGAACAAGGCAATCAGGAAGAAGGTATAACGCCAGCTGAATGCATGTCCGAGCCAGGTTCCCAGCGGTACGCCCACCAGGTTGGCAACGGTCATCCCGGCAATCATCCCCGCGACCGCGACCGTTACCTTCCCCGGCGGCGCGATTTTCGACAGCACAATCGCCCCCACGCCAAAGATGGCACCATGAGGGAAACCGGAAATCAAACGTCCCATCGCCAGACCATACCAGGAGGATGAGAACGCAAAAATGGCGTTGCCGATTGCGCACATCGCCACCAGAAACAGTAGCGTGGATTTCAGCGAGAACTTGCTGGAAAAGAGCGCCACAATCGGTGCGCCAATCACCACGCCGAAGGCGTAAAACGAGATCATGTTTCCAGCGGATGGAATGGATATCCCGGTGTCGTGCGCCAGTTCGGTGAGCACGCCCATAATGCCAAACTCGGCCATCCCCAGGCCAAACGTGCCCAGTGCCAGCGAAAATATTGTTTTTTTCATACCGCAACCGCAAATAAATGAGAGGCAGCGAGCATTATTGACCAAACTGGTATGGTGAGCCAGTTCAAAACCGATCTCTGACACGTTAATCCATTTATTCAGGTCGATTACACTTCAGGTGGGTCCGCAAGAGGATGACAAGTATGGTCAGCAAAAAGAACGCGAGCAAAGTGGTTGATGACGCGACGAAAACACCGCTTAAAACGAAAGAGTATGAAAAAGAGCTGCGCCGCCTGCACGTAGAGCTGGTGAAGCTTCAGCAGTGGGTGGTGAGCAAAGGGTTGAAAGTCTGTATCGTGTTTGAGGGGCGAGACGGCGCAGGCAAAGGGGGAACCATCAAGGCCATCACCGAGCGCGTTAGCCCCCGGGTATTCCGGGTTGTCGCCCTGCCGGCTCCCACAGAAAAGGAGAAGAGCCAGCTCTACTTGCAGCGTTACGTCTCCCACCTGCCCTCGGCGGGTGAAATCGTCATCTTCGATCGCAGCTGGTATAACCGCGCGGGCGTTGAGCGCGTGATGGGTTTTTGCACCCCGGAACAGGTGGAAAAGTTTCTTGATGGCACGCCGGTTATGGAAAAAGCGATGGTTGATGCGGGGATCATCTTACTGAAATACTGGCTTGAAGTGACGCCAAAAGAGCAGGAGCGCCGCCTGCGCGACCGTATTAACGACGGACGGAAAACCTGGAAACTGTCGCCGATGGACATTAAATCGTTCAATCTATGGGATGAGTATACGGTCGCGCGCGACGAGATGTTCAAAGCCACCGACACCGCCTGGGCACCGTGGTTCGTCGCCCGGTCGGAGGATAAAAAACGCGTGCGGTTAAATATTATTTCGCACCTGCTTTCCCAGATCCCCTATAAAGACCTGCATATCGAAACGCTGGATTTACCGAAGCGTAAAATAGGTAAGGTAAAGCCGACAAAATACCCGTTCAGGTATGTAGAAGAACGATTTTAACCACGGTCTGAAAGCAAAACGCCGCCGGTCGAAACCGGCGGATCGCTTTCCCTTATGAGAAGCAGATTGGAAAGTGAATGACCCTGAAAATCACGGCTGACGTTGTCTCCCATCACTGGTACGATATCAATCTCTTTGCCAGCCCCTTATACGTACATCGCTATGAATGACATTCACATTGGCTATGCCCGATGTTCAACTGACTGCCTGCATTTGACCTTACAGCAGGACGCCCTGCTCAGCCTGGGGGAGCAATCATGAGGTTCAGATATTTAGCCCTGACGGGAATCATTATGCTGACCGGTGCCTCAGCGATCTTACTTCCTGGTATATTTTCACGACTCAACGACACACCTGAAATAAGTTATTACAAAGATCATCCCGATCTGACTTATAGCGTATTTAGCGGTTGTAAGTCTGACCCGGTCAATATAGATGAGTGTTATGCGGCTTATAATGCGGCTGTGTTTCTGGCCGACTCAGCAGACTGCAGCGCTCAGGGGAAAGAGATAAAACGTAGATTTAAGCGGCTTGTCGAACATGCAAAAGCAGAAATTATCACAAACGAAATTAACGCTGACTGTCATACGAACAAAACGAAATCCTTTTTTGCACAATTGATGGCGGGAAGCAAATAAAGCAAAACGCCGCCGGTCGAAACCGGCGGCGTTTAATACTATTTGAGCCCTTTGGTGCTCTCTTCTTTCGCTTCCTGACGTTCAACGTCGCGGTACCAGCGCGGGTGGTGTTTCTGCGCCCAGCGGCGACTCACCTTCCCTTCAATCATCCCCTTAATCGACCCTTTCACCCAGAAAGCCATATACATATGGATCAGGATGGCGTGGATCAGGATGATGGCCGAGGTCGCGTGGATCAGCAGCGCATAGCGAACCCACTGGATCGGGAAATAAGGCGCAAAGTACGGACGCCAGATGATCACGCCAGTCACCAGCAGCACGAAAATCATGCTCATGATGGTCCAGAACATCATCTTTTGTCCGGCGTTATATTTGCCGACTTTGGCGACCTTATGCTCGTTGCCTTTCAGAACTTCGATAATCCCCTTCACCCACGGAATGTCCTGCTTGTCCGGGATGTTGTGGTGTACGAAGCGTACGAACATAAACATCAGCACCACGAAAATCAGCACGCCAAAGAACGGGTGCAGAATGCGCCCCATCTGCGGTGTACCAAAGGTTTCCGTCAGCCACTGCAGCGTCGGGAAGAAGAACGATATCCCCGATACCGCCACCAGGAAGAAGCAGATCACCACCGTCCAGTGACAGGCGCGGTCGATAAATTTCGTGCGCACAATCATCTTTGACTTACTCATGATGCTCCTCCTCGTCGTCATCCACCTCTTTGTTCGGACCAATGCCGATATAGTGATAAATCAGCCCGGCAAAGGTGGCGATAAAGCCCGCCGCGGAGAGCGGCTTGAGCGCCCCTTTCCACAGGTTGATCGAGGTGTCGATCGCCGGATCTTTCGGCAGATTGTGGTACAGCTCCGGCTGGTCGTTGTGGTGCAGTACATACATCACGTGCGTTCCGCCTACGCCCTGCGGGTTATACACGCCTGCGTTTTCGTAGCCTCGCGCTTTTAACTTATCGACGCGCTGCTGCGCCACTTCCAGCATCTCGGTTTTGGTCCCGAAGTGAATGGCCCCGGTCGGGCAGGTCTTCACGCAGGCAGGCTCTTGCCCGACGCTGACGCGATCCACGCACAGGGTGCATTTATAGACCCGGTTATCCTCTTTATTGAGGCGCGGGACGTTAAACGGACAGCCCGCGATGCAGTAGCCGCAGCCGATACAGTTGTCCTGCTGGAAATCCACGATGCCGTTGGCGTACTGAATAATCGCACCGGCAGACGGGCAGGCCTTAAGGCAGCCCGGATCTTCACAGTGCATACAGCCGTCTTTACGGATCAACCACTCCAGCTTGCCGTTCTGCTCGGTTTCGCTAAAGCGCATCACCGTCCAGGATTTGGCGCTCAGATCGGCCGGGTTATCGTAGACCCCAACGCAGTGACCCACCTCATCACGAATATCGTTCCACTCTGAACATGCCACCTGGCAGGCTTTACAGCCCACGCAGGAGGAGACATCGATAAGCTTGGCAACTTCAGCCTTGTAATCCCGCCCGCGAGGCGCGGGCGTGATAGGGTTAGTCGCGGAGCGTTTGATAATGTCTTGTGTTTCCATCGCCATTTAATCGCTCCTTACGCTTTCTCGATGTTGACCAGAAACGCTTTGTACTCCGGCGTTTGCGAGTTGGAATCGCCGACGTTAGGCGTCAGGGTATTGGCGATGTAGCCCTTCTGCGCTACGCCTTCAAAGCCCCAGTGCAGCGGAATACCGACGGTTTCCACCTGCTGGCCATGCACGTTCAGGCTCTGCAGACGGCGGGTCACCACCGCAACGGCGCGAATAAAGCCGCGCTTGCTGCTGACCTTCACGCGATCGCCGTTGGCAATCCCCTTCGCTTTCGCCAGCGTCTCGCTGATCTCCACAAACTGTTCCGGCTGCGCGATGGCGTTAAGCCGCGCGTGCTTGGTCCAGGTGTGGAAATGCTCGGTCAGGCGGTAGGTAGTCCCCACGTAAGGGAACTTGTCCTTCTTGCCTAAACGCAGCACGTCGTCTTCGTAGATACGCACCACCGGGCTGGACACCACGTTCGGGTGCAGCGGGTTGGTGCCCAGCGGCGTTTCCATCGGCTCGTAGTGTTCCGGGAACGGCCCTTCAGCCAGCTTGTCGAGGGCAAACAGACGTCCCAGCCCTTCCGGCTGCATGATGAACGGCCCGGTTTTGCTGCCCGGCGCGGCGGTGTTGAAGTCCGGGATATCGTTCCCCGTCCACTTCGAACCGTTCCACTCGATCAGCATACGTTTTGGATCCCACGGCTTGCCGTTGATGTCCGCAGACGCACGGTTGTAGAGCACGCGACGGTTAAGCGGCCACGCCCATGCCCAGCCCAGCGTATTGCCAAGGCCTGACGGGTCGGCGTTATCGCGATTAGCCATCTGGTTACCCTGCTCGGTCCAGCTGCCGGCATAAATCCAGCACGAAGAGGCCGTGGTGCCGTCATCACGTAGCAGAGCGAAGCTGTTCAGCAACTGGCCTTTCTTCGCCAGCAGGTTGCCGTTAGCGTCATAGAGATCCGCCAGCGCAACGCCGTTGTTCTCTTTGGCCACTTCCTCTGACTCAGGATGGTCCGGCTGCTTGTAGTTCCAGCTCATTTTCAGCAGCGGCTCGGCGCCTTTGCCGCCTTCCGTGCGATACATTTCGCGCAGACGATGGTAAATGCCCGCCAGAATTTCGCCGTCGTTACGGGCTTCACCCGGTGCATCCTGGCCTTTCCAGTGCCACTGCAGCCAGCGACCAGAGTTGGCAATAGAGCCATCCTCTTCCGCGAAGCAGGTAGACGGCAGGCGGAACACTTCGGTCTGAATCGAGGCCGGATCGACGTCGTTGGATTCCCCATGGTTCTGCCAGAAGGTCGAGGTTTCGGTCACCAGCGGATCGATAACCACCATGTACTTCAGCTTGCTCAGGCTGCGGACCACTTTGTTTTTGTCCGGGAACGACGCAACAGGGTTAAAGCCCTGGCAGATGTAGCCCGTGACGTTACCTTTATCCATCATGTTGAAATACTTGATGACATCGTAGGCCTGGTCCCATTTCGGCAGCCACTCAAAGCCCCAGTCGTTCTCTTTCTGCGCCGCATCGCCGTAGAAGGATTTCATCAGGCTGACGGCGAACTTCGGATAGTTACTCCAGTAGTTCACCTGATCCGGCAGCGTGGCTTTTGGCGTATTTGCCGTGAGCCAGGTCTGGAAATCAGTCTGTTTTTCTGACGGCAGCGTCAGATAGCCCGGCAGGCTGGTCGACAGCAGGCCAAGATCGGTCAGGCCCTGAATGTTGGAGTGACCACGCAGCGCGTTCACGCCGCCACCGGCCATCCCCATGTTGCCGAGCAGCAGCTGGATCATCGCCATGGTGCGGATGTTCTGCGCGCCCACGGTGTGCTGTGTCCAGCCAAGCGCATACAGGAACGTGGTGGTTCTGTCTGCTGCACTGGTAGACGCCAGCACTTCACACACTTTCAGGAAATCTGCTTTTGGCGTACCGCAGATATTTTCAACCACATCCGGCGTGTAGCGGGACACGTGCTGTTTCAGCATATTCCACACGCAGCGCGGATCGGTCAGGGTGTCGTCGCGTTTCGCGTAGCCGTTTTCGTCGAACTGGTAGTTCCAGGAAGACTTATCGTACTGACGTTTTTCCGCGTCATAGCCGCTGAACAGGCCGTCTTCAAAGGCAAAATCTTCCCGCACCAGCAGGCCGGCGTTGGTGTAATGCTTAACGTATTCAGCGTTAATTTTGTTGTTTTCGATCAGGTACAACAGCACGCCAGACAGGAACGTAATGTCCGTACCGGAGCGGATTGGCGCATAAATATCGGCCACCGATGCCGTACGCGTAAAGCGCGGATCGACGACGATAAGCGTCGCATCGTTGTTGTTTTTCGCTTCCATCGCCCAGCGGAATCCCACCGGATGGGCCTCAGCGGCGTTACCGCCCATGACCACGACGACGTTGGCGTTTTTGATATCAACCCAGTGGTTGGTCATCGCACCGCGACCAAATGTTGGAGCAAGACTTGCTACCGTTGGTCCGTGTCAGACGCGCGCCTGGTTGTCTACTGCCAGCATGCCAAGGGAGCGCACAAATTTTTGCGTCAGCATGCCGGTTTCATTGCTTGCCGCGGATGCGCAAAGCATCCCGGTGGAAAGCCAGCGGTTAACCGTGACACCCTGCTCGTTCTTTTCAATAAAGTTGGCGTCGCGGTCGGCTTTCATTAATTTTGCAATGCGGGTGAACGCGTCATCCCAGGAGATACGCTGCCATTTGTCAGAACCTGGCGCGCGGTACTCCGGATAGCGCAGACGGTTTTCGCTGTGAACGTAGTCCAGCAGCCCCGCGCCTTTCGGGCAAAGTGCCCCACGGCTCACCGGATGATCCGGATCCCCTTCAATATGATAAATCGCTTCTTTGGCGTTTTTTGCGCCATCACCCAGGCTATACATCAATAGCCCACAACCCACGGAGCAGTATGTGCAGGTGTTACGGATCTCTTTGGCGCGCAGCAGTTTAAAGTTGCGCGCCTGAGCCAGTGCCATTTTGGGAGCGAATCCCAACGCAGCGACTGTTGTCCCGGCCATACCGCCCGCGCAGATTTTGAAAAATTGTCTGCGGCTGACGTCCATTGCTGTCCTCGTTTACTTTTGAGAATTCGCGCCGCAAGCTAACAGCAAAGCCCCTGTTTTTTTTGCGTCAAATCAAGTACACCTTATTTAGCCCCCTAAATAGTCATGGCCGCTGGGTTTATGTACTCCTTAGGGGCTACTTTGCGCGCACATTATTCGCAAGGTGAATGGAATCAATGTTATAACTTTTCCCTTTGAATATAAGAACACTGGCGAAGAAATGGACAGAAAGAGAGCGACGCTCACAGGACTGGCGGCAATACTGTTATGGAGCACCATGGTCGGGCTGATTCGCAGCGTAAGCGAAGCGCTGGGGCCGGTGGGCGGCGCGGCAATGATTTACACCGTGAGCGGTCTGTTATGTCTGGTCACGGTGGGTTTTCCCGATGTAAGACGCTTTTCCCCGCGCTATCTTATTGCCGGGAGCGTGCTGTTCGTCAGCTATGAAATTTGCCTGGCCCTGTCGCTGGGCTACGCCGCCACGCGTTCGCAGGCCATCGAAGTGGGGATGGTCAATTATCTGTGGCCGAGCCTGACGATTGTGTTTGCGATTTTGTTCAACGGCCAAAAATCGACTCTTTGGGTGATCCCCGGCCTGGCCCTCTCCCTGCTGGGCGTGAGCTGGGTATTAGGCGGCGAACAGGGATTACAGGTAGATGAAATCCTCCGCAATATTACCTCCAGCCCGCTGAGTTATGCCCTGGCCTTCTCCGGGGCATTTATCTGGGCGGCTTACTGCACCGTAACCAGCAAATATGCCGGCGGGAAAAACGGTATTACCCTTTTCGTGTTGCTGACGGCGCTCAGCTTGTGGATCAAATATGTCCTCAGCGATCAGCCAGAAATGATGTTCAACGTACCGGTGGTGGTGAAGCTATTACTCTGTGGCGTCGCGCTGGGTTTTGGCTACGCAGCCTGGAATGTCGGTATTCTGCACGGTAATGTGACCCTGCTCGCCGCCGCCTCCTATTTTACGCCGATATTATCCTCCGCGCTGGCGGCCGCCCTGTTAAGCGCGCCGCTCTCCTTCGCTTTTTGGCAGGGCGCGGTGATGGTATGCGTCGGGTCATTGTTGTGCTGGCACGCCACGCGAAAATGAGCCGCTTTAATGCTGCCGGGCACAACACTTGCCCGGCAGAACAGGTACGGAAATATGAATACTATCGCAAGTGCGCTTACAGATAATCGAATGACGCAGGTAGGACATGTTTACCCTACTCAGGATCGGTATGACGATCCTGAATAGCGTCATCTTCAAAACCCGCTTAAGTAATTTGACGACAGCACAAAAACATTCATACACGAATGAATTGCAATAGGATAAAAAAGGCCTCTACTTTTTATCCTGACCATCAAAAGCAATATTGATATCATAAAAAGAATCGCCTGATCTAACACATTATAATACTGTCCATGCATCAGGCAAAAAATCAGTGAAGTCAGTATGCAGGGAATCAAATAACTTTTATTAAAGACGGAGTATAAGCAACCGAAGATACATCCCCTGTAAATGATCTCCTCATAGTAGGGCACGACGAAGGAGGCGACCATGAAAGCGATCAAATTTATCTGTGCAGGCTCATAATGATATAAACTCTCTCTGTAAACACAAATAGCATACTGAACCAACAGAATGATAAGCAATACAATAGCTGAAAATATGAGTGACGATACATTTGTCATTGGCGTTATTTTAAAGCCATCGACACTTCTTAAATAAAAGAAGTATACAAAAAGAGCAATTAAAAAATTCGCAATAAACACTAAAAGAAATGACTCATCGAAAGAAAGATAGCTGAGCGTGATGGCTGGTGATAACGTTATAGCTATTGCAATAACAGACACAATGAAAAAAACGAGTACGTTTTTTTTGCTATAAGTGAACGGACTGACATGTCTCAACATGATCATGTTCAGCATGGTATATTTCATGGTTTAAACATTTTCTCTATAAAATCAATTAATAGGGTTACGATACTCAAATCATTTTTAGTTTTGCATTTTGTGCTAAAAAATATCTTATAATACCTATGTAAATGATAGTGAATATATGTAAGTAAATGTAAGGCTGCCATTGTACATGTTAAAGCAGTCTGCTCGACGACGGCACCTTTATTGTCTGCTATACCCCGGGCTGTTCGCCCCCTGCGGCACGGCGCAGCCAGTTTTGCAGCAGCTTGCCGTCCTCGGTCATGTCCGTGTCAGACCGCACGCACAGGTAGTAATCTCGCCCGTCGTCGATCGGCGCATTGAAAATTTTCACCAGCTCACCGCTCTCAAGATAAGGCGCAATCAGCGGCTCGCGCATCAGCGCGCAGCCCAGCCCGGCCTGCACGCCCGCGAGCGTCAGCAAGCCATCTTCAAACATCGGGCCGCTGCGGCGCGGGGGACGTTTCACCCCCTGCTGCACAAACCACTGCTGCCAGGTGGATCGCTCCTCATCGTGCAGCAACGGCATTTGCAGAAGCTGCTCCGGGGTGTCGATATGCCCGTGAATGCGTAAAAATGCGCGGCTGCACACCGGGACCATTTGTCCTGAAATCAACTTTTCACTTTGATAGCCCGCCCACTGCCCGTTGCCGAAGCGGATCGACATATCCGAGGCATCGCTCAGGTAGTTGCGATGGTTGGCATACACCACGTTGATTTCGGTTTGGGGATTCGCCCGCATAAATGCCGGCAGGCGTGGAATAAACCAGCCCATGCCGAACAGCGGGATCAGACTGATGGTGACTTGGCGCGTTTGCGACTGTTCTACCAGATGTTCCGTCGCCTGACGCAGCACGTTAAAGGCCGCGCGGATGGAACGGTAGTAATCGCGTCCCTGCTGGCTCAGCACCAGCTTCCTTCCCTGGCGCTCGGTCAGCGGCATCTGGAGATACCCTTCCAGCACTTTCAACTGATGGCTCACGGCTGAGGGCGAAATATCCAGCTCCTGCGCGGCCTGCGTTACGCTTCCCAGCCGGGCAATGGCTTCAAAGGCACGAACGGCACGCAGCGGCGGGTCGTTTGCCAGGCGGCTTTCACCATAGGCGGGCGCAGCGTTCGATTGTTCTGTTTTATTCATATATTGATTTCTTTAGGCTTTTTACCCCGTCATGGGCTTTCAATATAGTCATGCAAATCATAAAGATAAAACAATACCGGTTTATCATAAGAAATAATTTATCTGTATTTTACAATTTTATTCATTTGTTGGATGGTAGCCGCTGAAAGAGCAATTTGTCGGGTACGAACGTTGGACACACTCATACAACAACTGATCAACGGTGTGATGCTGGGAAGCATCTACGCGCTGATCGCGCTGGGCTATACCATGGTGTATGGCATTTTGCGCATTATTAACTTTGCCCACGGCGATATTCTGATGGTTGGCGCGCTTACCACGCTCTCCGCCCTCAACGCCCTGAACACAACCTTCCCGCACATGCCGCAGCTGCTGCAGCTCGGCTTTGCCCTGTCGATTGCCATGGCGGTTTGCGCCCTGCTGGCCATGGCGGTAGAACGCTTCGCCTATCGCCGCCTGCGCAACGCGCCGCGCCTTGCACCGCTGATCTCCGGGATTGGCGTCTCCGTATTACTGCAAACGGTGGCGATGATTATCTGGACGCGTAATCCGCTGATGTTCCCGCAGATCCTGCCTATGGACCCCATTGCCATCACCGCCGGTAGCGAAGCGCATCCCCCTGCCATTATCACCGTAACGGGGATTGTCACCGTCGCGCTGGCGCTGATCGTGATGATCGGGCTGTGGCTGCTGGTGGAATACACCCGGCTCGGGCGCGGCATGCGGGCGGTTGCTGAAAACCCACGCGTCGCCACGCTGATGGGGGTCAATCCAAACGCCATTATTACGCTGACCTTTGCCATCGGCGGGATGTTTGCCGCACTGGCGGGCGTGATGATGGCCAGCAACTACGGCAACGCCAGCTTCTCGATGGGCTTTTTGCCGGGCATTAAAGCCTTTACCGCGGCGGTACTCGGCGGGATTGGCAATATACGCGGCGCGATGATCGGCGGGATCTTACTCGGCGTCATCGAAGCGCTGGGTGCAGGCTACCTCGGTGAACTCACTGACGGCGTGTTGGGCAGTAATTATCAGGACGTGTTTGCCTTCATCGTGCTGATTCTAGTGCTGGTCTTCCGCCCGGCCGGTTTACTTGGCGAGCGCGTGGCGCACAGAGCGTAAGGGAAACGATGACAACCATACCACTACCTACACCCGCCGCGACGCGCAAATTCTGGTCCGGCATGACGCTGTTCTGCCTTGCCCTGCTGGTGGCGCCCGTCGTTGCCACCCAACTCGGCGGTAACTACTGGGTGCGCGTGATCGACTTCGCGCTGCTCTACATCATGCTGGCGCTGGGGCTGAATATCGTCGTCGGCTACACCGGCCTGCTGGATATGGGCTTTATTGCCTTTTACGCGGTCGGGGCGTATCTCGCCGCGCTGTTGGCTTCTCCACATCTGCTGGAGGTGTTCCCGATCCTCGCCGTCTGGTTCCCCGACGGGCTGCACACATCCTATCTGCTGATCATCCCCGTCGCCGCACTGGTTGCGGCGGTGTGCGGCATCGTTCTCGGCGCGCCGACGCTGAAGCTGCGCGGCGACTATCTGGCCATCGTGACCCTCGGCTTCGGGGAGATCATCCGTATCCTGATGCGCAACCTTGACCGCCCGGTGAACATCACCAACGGCGCTAAGGGCATTACCGGCGTTGATACCCTGAACCTGTTTGGCCTGAAGTTCAGCGGCGTATACCACTGGTTCGGCGTGAAGGTGCCTGCCCTGTGGCTGTGGTACTACCTGCTGATGCTGGTGATCGTGGGGATTATCTTCGTCTGCCTGCGTCTGCAGCATTCGCGCATTGGCCGCGCCTGGCACGCCATCCGTGAAGACGAGGATGTTGCCCGGGCGATGGGCATTAACGTGCGCAACTACAAGCTGCTGGCCTTTGCGATGGGTGCCTCGTTTGGCGGCGTAGCGGGCGCGTTGTTTGGCGCGTTTCAGGGATTCGTCTCACCGGAATCCTTCACCCTTCAGGAGTCCATTGCCGTGCTGGCGATGGTGGTGCTCGGCGGGATGGGACACATCCCGGGCGTGATCCTCGGCGCGGTACTGTTAACCGCCCTGCCGGAGCTGCTGCGCAGCCAGGCGGCACCGGTGCAACAGGCACTGTTCGGAACGGTACTCATCGATCCCGAAGTGTTACGCCAGCTGTTTTACGGACTGGCGCTGGTGCTGGTCATGCTCGTTCGTCCGTCCGGCATCTGGCCGGTACGTCATAAGGAGGTGAAAGCATGAGCCTGTTAACCGTGCGTAACATGTCCAAACGTTTTGGCGGCCTGACCGCGGTCGATAACGTCTCGCTCTCCATTAACCGGGGCGAGATCTACGGCCTGATTGGCCCTAACGGCGCGGGAAAAACCACCTGCTTCAACCTGATCACCGGGCTTTACCCGGCCGACAGCGGTGAATTTTTCATTGCGGACAAACCCTACTTCCCGAAACAGATCGAGAAGGTGACCGCCGCCGGGATCGCCAGAACCTTCCAGAACGTGCGCCTGTTTAACGACATGTCGGTGCTTGAAAACGTGATGGTCGGGCGGCATGTGCGCACCCGCAACGGACTATGGGCGGCGCTGAGCCGTCACAAACGCGCCCGCGCGGAAGAAGCACAAACTCGTGAACAGGCCTGGCACTGGCTGGAGTACACCGGCATTGCGAAGTATGCCCACTACCGCGCCTGCGATCTGGCCTATGGACACCAGCGTCGGCTCGAAATCGCACGCGCCATGGCAACGGACCCGCAGCTTCTGGCGCTGGATGAACCCGCCGCCGGAATGAATGCGACGGAAAAAGTCGCTCTGGGCGAGCTGTTAATCCGCATCCGCGACGACGGCAAAACGCTGCTGATGATTGAACACGACGTCAAGCTGGTCATGGGCATCTGCGACCGCCTGACGGTCCTCGACTATGGCAAAACGCTCGCCAGCGGTACGCCGGAAAGCGTGCGACGCGATCCGGCAGTTATTGCGGCCTGGCTTGGAGGCAACGCCCATGTCTGAACTTCTTAAGGTCGAACGCCTCGACGTGCATTACGGCGGCATTCAGGCAGTACGCGATGTCTCCTTCACCTTGCACGACGGTGAGCAAGCCACGCTTATCGGCGCAAATGGCACCGGTAAAAGTTCCACCGTTCGCGCCATTACCGGGCTGGAACGTTTTACCGGCACCATCACCTTTAATGGCAAAAATGTCCGCAAACAGAAACCCGAAGCCCTGCTGCGCGACGGCCTGGTGATGGTTCCCGAAGGGCGCGGCATCTTCGCCCGAATGACGGTACTGGAAAATTTGCAGATGGGTGCCTGGCTGAGAAGTGACAGCGTCACCGTTAAGCGCGAAATGAACGAGATTTTTGACCGTTTCCCGCGTCTCGGTGAGCGCCAGCACCAGCTGGCAGGCCTGCTCTCCGGCGGGGAGCAACAGCTGCTGGCGCTGAACCGCGCCCTGCTCAGCCGCCCGCGGCTGCTGATCCTCGACGAGCCGTCGATGGGGCTTGCGCCGAAGATGGTTGAACACATTTTTGCCGTCATCGCCGGGCTGCGCGAACGCGGCGTCGCCCTGCTGCTTATCGAACAGAATGCCCGTCTGGCGCTTGAGGTCACGGACAGCGCCTGGGTGATGGACAGCGGCAGCATTGTGCATCGCGGTGAGTCTCACGCGCTGCTCAATGATGACCAGATTGCACACATTTATTTGGGCGAAATGCCCGTTTAACAACACCAACCAACATCAGGGAAAACAATGAAAACAGTAAAAATCAGTGCGCTTAGCGCCGCTATTCTGCTCAGCGGTTTTGCCTCTACCGGCGCATGGGCAGCAGACAGCGAAACCGTGGTCATTGGCCTGGCGGGGCCGTTAACCGGGCCGTCTGCCCGTATCGGGAAAGATCTCGAAAACGGCGCGCAGCTGGCTATTGATGATATCAACAAACAGCACCCGACCATCGGCGGCAAAGCCGTGACCTTTAAGCTGCAGTCCGAAGATGACCAGTCCGACCCGCGTACCGCCGTTGCCGTGGCGCAGCGTCTGGTCGACAGCGGCGCGGCGGGCGTGGTCGGCCACTGGAACACCGGCACCAGCATTCCGGCAGCGCGGGTCTATCACGACGCGGGTATCGCGCAGGTTGCCCCGGTCGCAACCGGTCATGCCTATACCAAACAGGGCTTTGACACCAGCTTCCGCGTGATGGGTCACGACGATGACGGCGGCCAGTTTGCCGGTCAGTACGCGGTCAATACCCTGAAAGCGAAACGCATTGCGGTGATCGACGACCGTACCGCCTTTGGTCAGGGTCTGGCGGACGAGTTCATTAAGTCGCTGGATGCACAGGGCGTGAAGATCGTTGACCGCCAGTATGTCGACGATAAAACCGTCGATTTCAGCGCCGTGCTGACCGCGATTCGCAGTAAAAATGCCGACCTGATCTTCTTCGGCGGCGTGGACAGCCAGGCCGCCCCGCTGGCGCGACGCATCAAACAGCTGGGCATGAAGGCCACTCTGATGGGCGCGGGCGGCTTCGTCAGCCAGACCTTCCTGCAGCTGGCACAAAAAGAGGGTGAAGGCGTCGTGGCGCTGGAGCCGGGCCTGCCGGTAGAACAGATGCCGGGCGGTAAAGCCTTCGAGCAGGCGTACCAGTCCCGCTATCACACCCATATCGAACTGCATGCGCCGTTTGCCTATGACGCTACCCGCGTGCTGGTTGCTGCCATGGAAAAAGCGGACTCGGTCGATCCTGCCGACTATCTGCCTGCCCTGCGCGCCATCAGCTATTCCGGCGTGACCGGACAAATCGCGTTTGATAAAGAAGGCAATCTGACCTCGCCGTCGTTCACCGTTTACAAAGTTGTCGACGGGAAATGGCAGCCGCAAACCGTGCTCGGCGGCGCGAAATCCAGATAACCGCAGTGAGGCAATGTGATGAGTGATAATAATGAGCTGGGCATTCTTGCCCGCCGCAAAATTGAAGCAGAAATTATTAAGCCAATTTATGAAATCCTCGTGCGCGAGATTGGTAAAACCCGCGCGCAGGCCGTCATTGGCGAGGCCATTGAGCAGGCCGCCATCAACGCGGGCAAAGAATTTGCCAGCAAGGAACCGCACGGCGCAGATGTGAAAAGCTTTATCGCCCTGCAGTATCTGTGGGAGAAGGACAACGCGCTGGACGTGAAGGTCCTCGACGCCGACGACACGCAGTACAACTATAACGTCACCCGCTGCCGTTACGCCGAGATGTATCACGAGATGGGGCTGGGAGAGATTGGTCATCTGCTCTCCTGCGCGCGCGATGAGAAGTTTATCGTCGGCTATGCGCCGGATGTGGAACTGACCCGCACCACCACCATCATGCAGGGCGGCTCGTGCTGTGACTTCCGCTACCGCAGCAAAAAGGACAACGCATGATCAGGGTTAACGCCGAACGACTCTGGTCGACGCTGGAGATGATGGCGCAGATCGGCGGCACTCCCGCCGGAGGCGTCACCCGCCTGGCGTTAAGCGAGGAAGATCGCATTGCGCGCAACCTGCTGCGCGACTGGGCGCTGGAGGCGGGCTTCACCTGTGACGTTGACAGCATGGGCAACATGTTTATCCGTCGCGCGGGTAAAAACCCGGCGCTTGCCCCGGTCATGACCGGATCGCATGTGGATTCGCAGCCGCTCGGCGGCAATTACGACGGTATTTACGGCGTGCTGGCCGGGCTGGAACTGCTGCGCACCCTGAACGATAACGCGATTGAAACCGAGCGCGACATCGTGCTGGTGAACTGGACCAACGAAGAAGGCGCGCGCTTCGCCCCGGCGATGCTGGCCTCCGGCGTCTGGGCAGGCCAGCTCTCGGAAGACTTTGCTTACGCCAGGATGGACAACCAGCGGGTCACCGTTCGCGAGGCGCTGGAAGCGATTGGCTATCGTGGCGAACGCCCTGCCCGCGCGTTTCCGGTTCACGCCTGCTATGAGCTGCATATTGAACAGGGGCCGATTCTCGAAGAGGAAGAGATCGACATCGGCCTGGTGCGGGCGGCCATGGGTCAGCGCTGGTTTACGGTAACGCTCGACGGTTTTGCCGCCCATGCGGGAACGACGCCGATGCACAGCCGCCGCGATGCGGTCATCGCCTTCGCCGGGCTGGCGCTGAACGTGGAGGAGATCGGGTATCAATTTGCACCGGACGGACGCGCCACCATCGGCATGGTGCAGGTCACGCCGAACTCGCGTAACGTTGTCCCTTCACGAGTGGAGTGCAGCGTGGAGTTTCGCCACCCTTCACAGGACGCGCTCGACTCTATGGAAGCCGGGCTGTATGAGGCGACGAAAAACCTGGCCGCACGCGGCGTGACGGCCAACGTCGAGCGCATCTTCGACTATGCGCCCATCGCCTTTAACGAAGCCTGCCTGGCCCGTACGGAAAATGCCGTCGCCGCGCTGGGCTATTCGTCAAAATCGATGGTCTCCGGCGCCGGACACGACACCTGTTACGTCAGTAAGGTGGCCCCCGCCAGCATGATCTTTATTCCGTGCGTGAAAGGCATCAGCCATAACGAAGCAGAAAAGATCCTGCCAACGTGGTCAGAGAAAGGGGCCAACGTGCTGTTGCACAGCGTGTTGGCCGCCGCGCTGGAAAAATAAGCCGGGTGACGGCTTCGTCTTATCGGGCCTGCATTCACACGTCAGGCCCGGTAAACGCAGCGCCACCGGGCTTGTTTTACGCCTTCGGTACCTTCGCCAGGCTAAACCAAATCCCCACCGCCAGAAGCAACAGCATGCCCCCCGCGCTGCCGAGCGCCACGCTGTGTGAGGTGATAAATGCCGTCTTCGCCGCCTCGATGACCGACTCCGCTAACGCAGGCGACAGATCCTGCGCCGCCTTCACCGCTTCGCCGATAGATGAGGACGCTTTATCCGCCAGGGATGCGTTCAGCCCCTGCGGCAGGACAATCGATGCCGAGAAGCTGCGGGTCAACAGCAGGCCAAAAATAGCGATCCCGAGACCCGCGCCCAGCTCGTAGGACATGGTCTCGATAGCGCCCGCCGCCGCCGCTTTCTCTTTCGGTGCCGCCGCCATAATCGCCGAGGTGGAGGCCAGCAGCGCGCTCGCCGCGCTAAAGCCTAACAGCACCATCAGGCACCACGCCTGCCACTGCTGGGTACTGAAATCGAGCATCGACAGCCCGATAAAGCTCACTGCACTCAGCCCCATACCGCCAGCCGCCACGATGCGCAGCCCCAGACGCCCCACCAGCACACCGGCAATCGGGCCGCTGAATCCGCTGGCAACCATCACCGGCAGCATAAACATACCGGCGTCAAACGGCGTGAAACCGTGAACAAACTGCAGCTCCTGCGCCATCAGCAGTTCGAAGCCGACCAGGGCGATCATGGCGGTCATCGCCATCACCACCCCGCTCAGGATGATGCGATGGCAGAACAGCCGCATATCGATCATCGGCACGCGGGCGCGCAACTGGATACGCACGAAGATAAACAGCATCACCGCCCCGACAACCAGCGCAGAGGCCACCAGCCACGGAGAGAGATCGCCTTTCAGCGCCGTTTTCGCGCTGTAGACCAGGAGTAAAATCGCCACAATCAACATGATCGCATGGCCGATATTCAGCGGCTGCTCGGGCCGCCCCTGCTGGGCAGGCACAAACCGGGCGGCGAGAGAAACCACCACCAGCACGATCGGCACGTTGATCAAAAAGACCGAGCCCCAGTAGAAGTGCTCAAGCAAGATGCCGCCAATCAGCGGGCCAAAGGCCGCGCCGCCGGACCCAACGGCCGCCCAGACGCCAAGCGCAATGTTGCGGTGACGGGCATCGGTAAACAGCGTGCGGATCCCGGCAAGCGTTGCCGGAATGATCATCGCCGCACCGATGGCCAGCGAGGCACGAGCAGCAATCAACCACCCTGCCGTCGGCGCAAAGGCCGCCGCCAGGGATGACAGGCCAAACAAGGTACTGCCGATCATCAGCAATCGCTTAAAGCCGATGCGATCCCCCAGCGCGCCCATGGGCAGCACCATCCCCGCCATCACCAGCGAGTAAATATCAATAATCCACAGCAATTCATTGCCGCTGGCACCCAGCGTCATGCTCAATGTCGGCGCCGCCACGTGCAGCACCGTCGCGTCAATCGCTACCGGGATATAAACCAGCACGATAATCACTAACGCTAACCACTGACGAAACATAAATATCCTTTTTATTCTGAAAACTGGACACATGTCCAGGCTGCGATCCTACGTAAAGTTGAACACTTGTCCAGTGCTTTGTTACACTTGTTTCATCCCCATTGAGAGTGAGAAAAAATGCGTTATCTGAGCAAGGATGAGCGACGGGAAGAGATTTTACTGGCAGCCATGCGCGTCGCGCTGAGCGAAGGACTGGCGGCCATGACGGTACGGAGGATTGCAGCGGAGGCCGGGGTCGCCACGGGACAGGTGCATCACCATTTCACCTCCGGTGGCGAACTCAAATCGCTGGCGTTCGTTCGGCTTATCCGCGAGCTGCTGGACGCGGAAGTGGTCGGTGACGACGCAAGCTGGCGTGAACGGCTGCGCGCCATGCTCGGCAGCGATGAAGGTGGCTTTGAACCCTATATCCGCCTGTGGCGCGAAGCGCAGATTCTGGCGAGCCGTGACAACGATATCAAAGGCGCGTACGTGCTGACGATGGAGATGTGGCATCAGGAGACGGTCGCCATTATTAATGCAGGTGCAAACGCCGGAGACTTTACCCTGACCGACCGCGCCGAAGACGTTGCCTGGCGCTTGATCGGCCTGGTCTGTGGTCTCGACGGCATTTATGTTTTAAATATGCCTGAAATAGACGACGCCGCCTTTAATAAACATCTGGATAAAATGATTTCGCTGGAATTGTTTTAATACTCCCTCGGTGGTAGTAATTCCCACAAAAAGTTACAATTGGTAACACATAAAGCGACCCTGCTTTCCCATCTCTTTCTCCCGGGGTCGCTTTTTTATCTATCCTTTCAGAAGTATCCCAAAACATCCAAAAAATATATTTAACATCCTTCAAGCATCTGACTGTTTTCACTTAATTTTTTCTTCATTTAATTAAGCAAGAGGGCGCTATGTCACAACAAAATGAGAAAAATAATCATTACCTTTTGAGTAACTGGAAACCGGAAAACGCGCAGTTTTGGGAAAATAAAGGGAAACATATTGCGCGACGAAATTTGATTATCTCCGTGCCCTGTCTGCTACTCGCCTTTTGCGTATGGATGTTATTTAGCGCCATTGCGGTAAATCTTAATAAAGTCGGATTTAATTTCACTACCGATCAGCTGTTTATGTTAACCGCGTTACCCTCTCTTTCCGGGGCAATATTGCGCGTCCCCTATTCCTTTATGGTGCCGATATTTGGCGGGCGTTACTGGACCGTCTTCAGCACCGTAATTCTGATTATTCCCTGCGTGTGGTTAGGCGTTGCGATTCAGAACACCGCCACGCCCTACTGGGTATTTATCGTGATCGCCCTGATGTGCGGTTTTGCGGGCGCAAACTTTGCCTCCAGTATGGGCAACATCAGCTTCTTCTTCCCGAAATCCCGCCAGGGTAGCGCGCTGGGCATCAACGGTGGGCTGGGCAATCTCGGCGTGAGCGTCATGCAGCTGATCGCCCCGCTGGTGATCTTCCTGCCAATGTTCACCTTCCTTGGGGTTCACGGCGTGCCCCAGGAAGACGGCTCAACCCTGTGGCTGGCGAATGCCGCCTGGATTTGGGCGCCGCTGCTGCTGCTGGCCACTATTGCCGCGTTCTTCGGCATGAACGATATCGCCAGCTCTAAGGCCTCGATTGCCAGTCAGCTTCCGGTTCTGAAGCGTTTTCACCTCTGGCTACTGAGCCTGCTCTATCTCGCGACCTTCGGCTCGTTTATCGGTTTTTCGGCGGGTTTTGCCATGTTGTCGAAAACCCAGTTCCCGGACGTCAATATCCTGCACCTCGCCTTCTTTGGCCCGCTGATTGGCGCTCTGGCGCGCTCGGCGGGCGGCATGATCTCCGACAGGCTGGGCGGCGTACGCGTGACGCTGATTAATTTTATCTTTATGGCCGTGTTTAGCGCGCTGATCTTCCTGACGCTGCCCGGTAGCGGGTCCGGCAGCTTCATCGCCTTCTACCTGGTCTTTATGGGGCTGTTCCTCACCGCAGGCCTCGGCAGCGGCTCGACGTTCCAGATGATTGCGGTTATTTTCCGCCAAATCACCCTAAACCGCGTTAAGCAGGAAGGCGGAACGGACGAACAGGCGCAGCACGAAGCGGTAACCGAAACGGCCGCGGCGCTGGGCTTTATCTCTGCGATTGGCGCGGTGGGCGGGTTCTTTATTCCCAAGGCCTTCGGTACTTCGCTGGCGATGACCGGTTCGCCGGTGGGCGCCATGAAAGTGTTCCTCGTGTTTTACATCGTTTGTGTCTTTGTCACCTGGCTGGTTTATGGCCGTAAATCCTCACAACAATAACAAAATTCTCTTTTGCCGGAGGGCGGTGCAGTGCTGTCCGGCAATGTTATCGGAGCAGGAGAAATGTCATGAGTAAACTGTTGGATCGCTTCCGTTACTTCAAAACCAAAGGCGACAGTTTCGCCGATGGTCACGGTCAGGTGTATCACACCAACCGCGACTGGGAGGACAGCTATCGCCAGCGCTGGCAGTTCGATAAAATCGTGCGATCCACCCACGGCGTGAACTGTACCGGCTCCTGTAGCTGGAAGATTTACGTCAAAAACGGCCTGGTGACCTGGGAGACGCAGCAAACCGACTACCCCCGCACCCGCCCCGACCTGCCTAACCATGAGCCGCGCGGCTGCCCGCGTGGCGCAAGCTACTCCTGGTATCTCTACAGCGCTAACCGCCTGAAGTATCCGCTGGTGCGCCGCAAACTGATTGAGCTGTGGCGCGAGGCGCTCGCCCAGCATATTGACCCGGTGCTCGCCTGGGATGCCATCCAGAGCGATCCGCAGAAAGCGCAGAGCTACCGCCAGGCGCGTGGACGCGGCGGGTTTATTCGCTCGAACTGGAAAGAGCTGAACCAGTTGATTGCCGCTGCCAACGTCTGGACCATCAAAAACTACGGCCCCGACCGCGTGGCGGGCTTCTCGCCGATCCCGGCGATGTCGATGGTCTCTTACGCGGCGGGGACGCGCTACCTCTCCCTGCTGGGCGGCACCTGCCTGAGTTTTTATGACTGGTACTGCGATTTACCGCCCGCCTCGCCGATGACCTGGGGCGAGCAGACCGACGTGCCGGAATCCGCCGACTGGTACAACTCCAGCTACATCATCGCCTGGGGCTCCAACGTGCCGCAGACGCGTACCCCGGATGCCCACTTCTTTACCGAAGTGCGCTACAAGGGCACTAAAACCGTCGCCATCACGCCGGACTTCTCCGAGGTGGCGAAGCTCAGCGATCAGTGGCTGGCCCCAAAACAGGGCACCGACAGCGCGCTTGCCATGGCGATGGGCCACGTGATCCTCAAAGAGTTTCACCTCGATAACCCGAGCGACTACTTCCTCAACTACTGCCGTCGGTACACCGATATGCCAATGCTGGTGCTGCTGGACGAGCAGGCAGATGGCCGCGTGGTGCCGGGCAGAATGCTTCGCGCCTCCGACCTGGCCGACGGCCTGGGGGAAGCCAATAACCCCGAGTGGAAAACCATCGCCTTTGACGCCGCCGGGGATCTGGTTGTGCCGAACGGATCGATCGGTTTCCGCTGGGGTGAAAAAGGCAAATGGAACCTTGAGTCGCTGTCTGCCGGTCAGGAGACCGAGCTGACGCTCTCTCTGCTCGACAGCCACGACAGCATTGCGGACGTAGCCTTCCCCTATTTCGGCGGCAATGAAAACCCGCACTTTCGCAGCGTGAAGCAGGAGCCGGTGCTCTTGCGCCGCGTGCCGAGCAAAACCCTGACGCTTGCTGACGGCAGCCAGCAACGCGTCGTCAGCGTGTACGATCTGGTGCTGGCGAACTACGGCCTCGACCGCGGTCTGGAGGACAGCAACGCGGCGGTAAATTACGCCGACATCAAAGCCTATACCCCGGCATGGGGCGAGCATATTACCGGCGTGCCCGCCTGGCTGATTGAAAAAATCGCCCGCGAGTTTGCCGACACGGCGCACAAAACTCACGGACGCTCAATGATCATCCTTGGGGCCGGTGTGAACCACTGGTACCACATGGACATGAACTACCGCGGGATGATCAACATGCTGGTCTTCTGCGGCTGCGTCGGGCAAAGCGGCGGCGGCTGGTCGCACTATGTCGGCCAGGAAAAACTGCGGCCACAGACCGGCTGGCTCCCCCTCGCGTTCGCGCTGGACTGGAACCGCCCGCCGCGCCAGATGAACAGCACCTCATTCTTCTACAACCATGCCAGCCAGTGGCGTTACGAAAAGCTGACCGCGCGGGAGTTGCTCTCGCCGCTGGCGGACGCCACCAAATTCACCGGCCACCTGATTGACTTCAACGTTCGCGCCGAGCGCATGGGCTGGCTCCCGTCGTCGCCGCAGCTGAACCTCAACCCGCTACACATCAAAGCCCGCGCCGACGCGGCCGGAATGACGCCGCAGGAGTATACCGTTCAGGGGCTGAAATCGGGGGACGTACGCCTCGCCTGCGAACAGCCCGACAACGGCAAAAACCATCCGCGCAACCTGTTCGTCTGGCGCTCGAACCTCCTCGGCTCGTCCGGTAAGGGCCACGAGTACATGCTCAAGTACCTGCTGGGTACCGAAAGCGGCATTCAGGGGGAAGATTTAGGCTCGACCGACGATGTGAAGCCGGAAGAGGTGGAGTGGCAAACCGCTGCCATCGAAGGGAAGCTGGATCTGCTGGTCACGCTCGATTTCCGTATGTCCAGCACCTGCCTCTTCTCCGATATCGTCCTGCCGACCGCCACCTGGTATGAAAAAGACGACATGAATACCTCGGATATGCATCCGTTTATTCACCCGCTCTCCGCCGCCGTTGACCCTGCCTGGGAATCACGCAGCGACTGGGAGATCTACAAAGGCATTGCCAAAGTGTTCTCGGAGGCCTGCGTCGGCCATCTGGGTACCGAAACCGACGTGGTGTTGCAGCCTTTGCAGCACGACTCCCCCGGCGAGCTGTCGCAGCCGTTTGATATTCAGGACTGGCGCAAGGGTGAATGCGATCTGATCCCGGGTAAAACCGCGCCGGGCATCGCCGTTGTCGAACGTAACTATCCGGAAACCTACGAGCGCTTTACCGCCCTCGGTCCGCTACTGGATAAACTCGGCAACGGCGGGAAAGGCATCTCGTGGAATACCCAGAAGGAGGTCGAATTCCTTGGCAAGCTCAACTACGTCAAGCTCGACGGCCCGGCCAAAGGCCGCCCACGTATTGAAACGGCAATTGACGCCTCGGAAGTGATCCTCGCCCTCGCCCCGGAAACTAACGGTCAGGTGGCGGTGAAAGCCTGGGAAGCGCTCGGGGAGATGACCGGACGCGACCACACTCATCTGGCGTTGAACAAAGAAGACGAGAAGATTCGCTTCCGCGATATTCAGGCTCAGCCGCGCAAAATCATCTCCAGCCCAACCTGGTCCGGGCTTGAGAGCGAACACGTCTCCTATAACGCCGGGTACACCAACGTTCACGAGCTGATCCCGTGGCGCACGCTGTCTGGCCGTCAACAGCTGTATCAGGACCATGTCTGGATGCGCGCCTTTGGTGAAAGCCTGGTGGCCTATCGCCCGCCGATAGACACCCGCAGCGTCACCCACATGCGCGAAATCCCGCCGAACGGCTTCCCGGAGAAAGCGCTGAACTTCCTGACGCCGCACCAGAAATGGGGCATTCACTCCACCTACAGTGAAAACCTGCTGATGCAGACGCTGTCTCGCGGTGGCCCGATTGTCTGGATAAGCGAAACCGACGCCCGTGAACTGGGCATTGAGGATAACGACTGGATCGAAGCCTTCAACGCCAACGGTGCGTTAACCGCCCGAGCGGTGGTCAGCCAGCGCGTGCCGCCGGGCATGACCATGATGTACCACGCCCAGGAGCGCATCCTGAACATTCCAGGCTCTGAAGTGACCGGGCGGCGCGGCGGGATCCACAACTCGGTGACGCGCATCTGTCCAAAACCGACGCACATGATTGGCGGATACGCGCAGCTGGCCTACGGCTTTAACTATTACGGAACCGTTGGCTCCAACCGCGACGAGTTCATCATGATCCGCAAAATGAAAAACATTAACTGGCTGGACGGCGAAGGTCGGGATCAGGTTCAGGAGGCGAAAAAATGAAAATACGCTCACAGGTTGGAATGGTACTGAATCTCGATAAGTGCATCGGCTGTCACACCTGCTCGGTCACCTGCAAAAACGTCTGGACCGGGCGCGAAGGGATGGAATATGCGTGGTTTAACAACGTTGAAACCAAACCGGGCATTGGCTATCCGAAAAACTGGGAAGACCAGGACGAGTGGCAAGGCGGCTGGATCCGCGGCATTCACGGCAAGCTGACCCCGCGCCTCGGCAGCAAGCTCGGCGTCCTGTCGAAAATCTTTTCGAACCCGGTCATGCCGCAGATTGATGATTATTATGAACCGTTCACTTTTGATTATCAGGATCTGCACCGCGCGCCGGAGGGCGATCACCTCCCTACTGCGCGCCCGCGCTCGCTTATCGACGGCAAGCGAATGGATAAAATCGTCTGGGGGCCAAACTGGGAAGAACTGCTCGGCGGCGAGTTCGAGAAGCGCGCCCGCGACCGCAACTTCCAGAAGATCCAGAAAGAGATGTACGGCCAGTTTGAAAACACCTTCATGATGTACCTCCCGCGCCTGTGCGAGCACTGCCTGAACCCAAGCTGTGCGGCCACCTGCCCAAGCGGCGCGATCTACAAACGTGAGGAAGACGGGATTGTCCTGATCGACCAGGACAAATGCCGCGGCTGGCGTCTGTGCATCAGCGGCTGCCCGTACAAGAAAATTTACTTCAACTGGAAAAGCGGTAAGTCCGAAAAATGCATCTTCTGCTATCCGCGCATTGAGTCCGGCCAGCCAACGGTCTGTTCGGAAACCTGCGTGGGACGAATCCGCTATCTCGGCGTGCTGCTGTACGACGCGGATCGGATTGAAGAAGCGGCCAGCACCGAGCACGAAACCGATCTGTACGAGCGTCAGTGCGACGTCTTCCTTGACCCGCACGACCCGGCGATCATTGAAGAAGCGCTGAAACAGGGTATTCCTCAGAACACAATCGACGCCGCGCAGCGTTCGCCAGTCTACAAACTGGCGATGGACTGGAAGCTGGCCCTGCCGCTGCACCCGGAATACCGTACCCTGCCGATGGTCTGGTACGTTCCGCCGCTGTCGCCTATTCAGTCTTATGCCGATGCGGGCGGTCTGCCGCAAAGCGACGGCGTTCTGCCGGCGGTGGAAAGCCTGCGCATTCCGGTGCAGTACCTGGCAAACATGCTGAGCGCCGGTGACCCGGCTCCCGTGCTGCGCGCCCTGAAGCGCATGATGGCGATGCGTCACTACAAACGCTCCCAGACCGTGGAAGGCGTGACCGATACCCGCGCCATTGAAGAGGTGGGGCTGACCGAAGCGCAGGTTGAGGAGATGTATCGCTATCTGGCTATTGCCAACTACGAAGACCGCTTTGTGATCCCGACCAGCCACCGCGAAATGGCGCGTGACGCCTTCCCGGAGAAAAACGGCTGCGGATTTACCTTTGGCGACGGCTGCCACGGCTCCGACACCAAATTCAACCTCTTCAACAGCAGCCGCATTGATGCCATCAACATCACCGAGGTGCGCGAACACGGGGAGGGAGAATAATGCAGATCCTGAAAATCATCGCGCTACTGATTGAGTATCCCGATGAGGTGCTGTGGGAAAGCCGCGAGGAGGCGTTTTCCCTTATCGAACAGGATGCCCCCGCGCTGCTGCCGTTTGCCCGGCAGCACCTTGGGGCAGCGCTGCTGGATAAGCAGGCCGAGTGGTGCGAGGTGTTTGAGCGGGGTCGCGCCACCTCGCTGCTGCTGTTCGAACATGTGCACGCCGAGTCCCGCGATCGCGGGCAGGCGATGGTCGATCTGATGGGCCAGTATGAGAAAGCCGGGCTTGAGCTGGACTGCCGCGAGCTGCCGGACTATCTGCCGCTCTATCTGGAGTATCTCAGCATTGTCAGCGACGCGGAGGCACGCGAAGGGTTGCAAAACGTCGCGCCGATCCTGGCGCTGATTGGCGGACGCCTGAAGCAGCGCGGCGTAGCGCATTATCAGCTTTTTGATGCGCTACTGCGTTTTGCCGACAGTCGTCTCTCCAGCGACAGCGTGGCGCAGCAGGTTTCCGGTGAAAAAAGGGATGATACCCGCCAGGCGCTGGACGCCGTCTGGGAAGAGGAACAGGTGAAGTTTATCGAGGACAACGCCACATCGTGCGACAGTTCGCCGATGCAGCAATATCAACGACGCTTTAGCCAGGACGTTGCACCGCAGTATGTGGACGTCGGCGCCGGAGGCCCAAAATGACGCACTACCTCAACGTGTTTTTCTATGACATTTACCCCTACATCTGCGCCACCGTCTTTTTCATTGGCAGTTGGTTGCGCTACGACTACGGACAGTACACCTGGCGCGCCTCGTCGAGCCAGTTGCTCAGCAAGCGCGGCATGAACTGGGCGTCGAACCTGTTTCACATCGGGATCCTCGGGATTTTCTTCGGGCATCTGTTCGGGATGTTAACCCCGCACTGGATGTACGCCTGGTTTTTGCCGGTGGCCGTTAAGCAGCAGCTGGCGATGATCGCCGGGGGGATTTGCGGCGTGCTGACGCTGATCGGCGGCTCCATGTTGCTGGTCCGCCGGCTGTTTAACCAGCGCGTGCGCGCCACCTCGACCACGCCGGATATCATTATCATGAGTATCCTGTTGATTCAGTGCATTCTCGGGCTGACGACGATTCCGTTCTCGGCGCAGTATCCAGACGGCAGCGAGATGATGAAACTGGTGGGATGGGCGCAGGGAATTGTAACCTTCAAAGGCGGATCGTCGGAAATGCTGAGCGGCGTAGCGCCCATTTTCCGCATCCACCTCGTGCTGGGCATGACCATCTTCCTGATCTTCCCATTCACCCGTCTGGTACACGTCTGGAGCGCGCCGTTCGAGTATTTCACCCGTCGCTACCAGGTGGTGCGCTCGCGCCGCTAATCGGTGTTTTTCCCCCCTCTCCCTGTGGGAGAGGGCCGGGGTGAGGGCATTAGCCCGCACAGGAATATTTTGCCGGGTGGCGGCTACGCCTTACCCGGCCTACTTCCCCGCCGTTCCGGGCTATTTCCCGGCCTGCGGATGCGTATCAAACCCCGCCATCACCGCAGTCAATTCTGCTAGTGTAAAGCCGTGCTTCGGATCGTCAACCCCGGGACCAAACCGTGACTGCATCAGCTGATAAAGCGCCTGCGCGTCCGGCAAATGGATCTGCTCCTCCACATGGCCGTTGTGCCAGTGCGTGAAGTTAAAATTAGTCAGCGTCAGCTTGCCGCCGTCCGGGAGATGGCGACACATCAACAGATGATGACGGAAGTGCGATTGCGGCCAGTGCGCGGACCAGAAGTTACCCATCACGTAATCGTTAAAGTACTGCGTCGCCAGGTCAAAGTGGTACATCGATTGCCAGTGATCATGATGGCGGAACTGCAGCACCCAGTCGTTACCTTCGCTTAGCAGGCGGTACAGGCCGTGCGGCGTACTCTGCTCCTCGTTGGCGAGTAAGCGTATGGGCGCCGTCAGCGTCTGTCCGCCAAACCCGACATCCGCTATCCAGCGTTCGCCGTTCAGTTCGACCAGCAGTAAACGGTGAGTACGCGGCGGCATCTGCGGCGGATTCGCCAGCACCACCCGCCCCAGCACGCTACGCACCGTAAACCCCACTTCGCGTAATACGCGCTCGAACAGGCCATTTTGCTCAAAGCAGTAACCGCCGCGGCGCGCGGTGACCAGTTTGTCGACCAGGCTTTGATCGTCAAGATGGATCTCACGCGGCAATACCACATCGATATTCTCAAACGGGATCGCGCAGTTGTGGTGTAAATGCAGCGCACGAAGGGTGTCGATATCAACCTGCGCGGGCTGTTGCCAGCCCGTGCGGGCAAAATAAGCACTCAGAAATGGGGACATGGTTGGCTTCCTTGATGTGATATTCCTTGTTTATAAACTATTTTACCCGCCCCATATGCGCAAATGTGCTTTTTAGCGCTGCTTGGCGCGCTGCATAATACCCAGCGCGCTGAGCATCAGGAGAAGCCCCGTCACCAGCGTCAGCGTCGCCATTGCCATGCCTTGCCCTACGGAGCCTTGCTCGAACTGCCGCCAGATAAACACCGAGACCGTCTGTGTGCCCGCCGGGGTAAGCAACAGTGATGTCACCAGCTCACGCGAGGCAATCGCAAACACCATCAGCATCGCCGCCAGCAGCGCGGGAGAGACGAGCGGCATCACGATATAGCGCAGTGCCTGAAACGCCGAGGCTCCGTGAACCCGCGCCGCAGGCTCCAGACTCCCGCCCAATTGACGCAGCGCGCTGCCAACGTAGCGCACGGGCCACGGCAGCAACAGACAGCAATACGACAGCAGCAAAATCACCCAGCTGTTATACGGCGAGACCGGCCAAAAGGACCGGTTCCAGAGCAGAATTAAACCGACGCCCACGACAATGCCGGGCAGCGCGGCGGGCATCAGCGAGAGCGCATCAAGCATCGCGCGCCCTTTTATCTTTTGCATTACCACCAGCCACGATGCCAACAGCCCCAGCAGCCCGGTAATGCACGCCGTCCCGAGCGCCAGCGACAGGCTGGTTCCCAGCGCCAACAAGGCCTCTCCCTGCTGGCTGAACAGCGCCGCATAATGTGACGTTGTCACGTTATCAAGCGTTACACCTCCAGATAATGTACCCAGCACGCCGGAGAGCGCCATCGATGCGCCGGGTAACAGCACCGCGACCGCACTCACCACAATCATCAGCACAACCATCGGCAGCGTGTAGAGACCGGCGTTTGCCCCACTGTTTTCGGTCGGCTTGCCGGTTATGCTGGTGACGTCATGTTGACCCGTCAGTTTTTTCTGCATCGCCCAGGCGCCAAGGGCAATGACCACAAGCACCACCGAGAGCATCGCCGCCCCGGGCAGATCCACCGGCCAGTCGGCCAGCTTCTTCTCGATATCGGTTGTTAACATCAGCACGCCCGCGCGCGCCCCCAGCGCAGCCGGAACGCCAAACTCCTCAATTGCGAGGGTAAACGCCAGCAGCATTCCCGCCGCCAGCGACGGGGAGAGCATTGGCAGCGTGATGTGCCAGAACGCCCTGCCCGCGCTTGCGCCGTGCACCCGGGCAACCTGCGCCAGTCGCTGACCGCTCGCCAGCAGGCTACGCGATACGGCAAAATAGACCACCGGGAAAATATTCAGCGCCATCACCAGCACGATCCCGGTTTTGCTGAACAGCAGATCGTTGAGGTTTATCCCGGTCAGCTGTTGCAGATACCCGTTGGTTTGCAGCACCAGCATCCATGAGAGCGCCGCGATATAGGGCGGCGTCAAAAACGGGATCAGGAAAAGCAGATCCCACAGACGCGGCCACGGCAGGTTGAACACCCCCCGCGCCACGCCCAGCGGAAAGCCGATCAGCGCGCTGACCAGCGCAACGCCTAACCCGACCTGCAGCGTTCCGCCCAACATGCGGGGCAACTGCGGCTCTGCCAGCAGCGTCTGTACACCGCTAAACGCGCCGCTGAAATTGCCAGCGTTGAACTGAGGAAATATCGCCTGCATAGCGATGAACAACAGCGGAGACGCCACTAGGACGACCAGCAGCGTCAGCGTCATGGCCGATAACATTCGTTGATTCACAGGAGCTTCCTGAAGACGGGGTTGCCCCCCGTCACTTGCATTACAGAGAGAAAAGGTTCGTAAAACGCTTGAGGATGTCGCTGCGTGAGCCCGAGGACTCGCTTTTCGTGGGCAGCACCGTCAGCTCGTTCAATAGCGGACGTTTCGCCTTGACGTCTTCGCGCGCGGGCATCAGCCACGCATCGGCGACCATCGCCTGGCCTTCCGGGGAGAGGACGTAATCGACAAAAGCCTTAGCCTCGTCGGCGTGCCGGGTCGATTTAAGGATCATCATCGGACGCGGCGCAATCACCGTGCCGCTGGCCGGGAAGATCACCTTAAGCGACTCCCCCTGGCTGATGTTGCCATAGGAGACATAATCCACCGCACCAAACACCGCCGCTTTTGCCCCCTGCATCACGGGCGTTACCGCCTGCGCGTTCGGGCCGCTGACTACCATGCCGTTCTTTTTCAGCGCATCGAACAGCGCCCAGGCATTGTCGCCCATGCCGTTTTGTAGCCCGATCAGCAAATCCAGCGACGCGCCGGAGAGCGCCGGATCGGGGGTGGTGACCTTGTCCCTGAAGGCGTCGGTGGTGAGATCCCGCCACTCCTTCGGCTCCGGCGTACCGCTTTTGGTATTCCAGACAATCCCTAACGCCGAGACGCCCTGCGCCACGTAATCCGCGGATTTCAGATCCGCCGGAACGTGTTGCGCATTGACGCTTTGATAAGGCAGCAGCCAGCCGCGTTTGTGGAGGTCTTCCGCCGTGTCCCAGGAGGCGGAGATCAGAATATCCGCCTGCGGATTGGCCTGCTCTGCCTCCAGGCGCGCCATGACTTTTCCGGTGGTCGCCTGGAAGATATCGACTTTCACCCCGGTTTTCTGTTCAAACCCATTTGCCAGATTTTTCGCGAGGGAACCCGGCCCTGCGGTGTAGACCGTCAGCGCATGGGCGCTGGAAACTGTAACAGTAGATAGCGCCATTGCGAGCAGGACTCCTTTTTTCACAGACATGGTGGCTTTCATGCAAACTCCCCTGAGGTTGAAATCAAACGATCGGCAGCCACGCTGCCAGCAGACAGATGCACGATGCGATCGGCGAGAATCTCAGCCTCCCGGCGGTCGTGAGTGACATACACGGCGGTGGTCCCGAGCTGGCGCAGCAGCGTGGCCATCTCCTGACACAACGATCCACGCAGTTCGCTGTCGAGGTTAGAGAGCGGCTCGTCAAAGAGCAGGACGCGAGGTTCAGCGACTATCGCCCGGGCCAGCGCCACGCGCTGCTGCTGCCCGCCCGATAGCCCGGCAGGTTTGCGGTCAGCAAAGGCCGCTAACCCGACGCGGGAGAGCGCCTGCGCGACGCGATCCTCACGTTCCTGACGCGGGACATGGCGCATTTTTAACGGGAACGCGACGTTTTGCGCCACCGACATGTGCGGCCACAGGGCGTAGTCCTGAAAAACCATGCCGATATCCCGCGCCTCGGGCGGCAGCGACCAGCCCGCTTTCGCAACCTGACGATCGCCAAAATGGATGTCGCCCCCCGCAGGCTGGGTTAATCCCGCCAGCAGCCGGAGTAACGTGCTTTTTCCGCAGCCTGATGGCCCCAGTAGCGCAACGACGCTGCCGGCCTCGATATGCAGATCGATTTGATTCAATACGGTGTGCGCGCCAAACGCGTACGAGACGCGGTTGAGCGTGATGGAGGTGAGCATAGTGTGATCCTCTTTGGGATTTACTGCCCGCCACTGTAGGGTGCGAGTATGACGAACGCATGACGGTAGCGTTGCGGCTTGATTTCGACCGCCTTTCAGTCGTTTAATGCCGGAAAGCCTGCGCAGAGGAAATCCCATGAGCCCGTTTCGCCCCGTCGAGTTAACACACGCCAGTCGCCTGCTGAACCACGGTCCTACCGTACTGATTACCAGCCGCGATGAAACCATTGACCGCCGCAACGTTATGGCCGCCGCCTGGTCGATGCCTGTCGAATTTGATCCGCCCCGCATCGCGATTGTTGTCGACAAAAGCGCCTGGTCACGGGAGCTGATTGAGCGCAGCGGGACATTCGGCATCGTCATTCCGGGCGTGGCGGCCGCCAACTGGACCTGGGCCGTGGGCAGCGTCAGCGGACGCGACGAAGACAAGTTCAACTGCTACGGCATCCCGGTCATCAATGGCCCGGTGCTGGGCCTGCCGGTAATAGAAGAAAAATGCCTGGCGTGGATGGAGTGCCGGTTATTGCCCGCCACCGCCGCAGCCGAGAAATATGACACGTTGTTCGGCGAGGTGGTATCCGCTGCAGCGGATGCACGCGCCTTTGTCGCCGGGCGTTGGCAATTTGACGGGGATAAGCTGAATACCCTGCATCATCTGGGGGCCGGAACCTTCGTGGCGAGCGGTAAAATGGTGAAGGCACCGGAGTGAGCGCGTGGAATATATCAGCCTGAAATATAATGATTTTCTATGGCATTTTATGTTTACCGACAGAGTATAAATCAGAGCATATTTCCGGGGCTGTTGCTATAACAGCCTCTCAATAAGGAAATATCGATGTCATGGAATAAAGATGGCGCAATCTCATATGCGAAATCACACGCCCAATCTAAGAGCACGCTCATTACGGGACAAAGTGACCGAACCATCCAGCCCCATTACGAACTCTTCAGGCATGACTAATGAAAACAGGCTTACTTTTTCTTATCCTGTTGTCCCCGTTGTCTTTCGCAGAAACTCTCTACGAACCCGACGTGACGGCGCTCAAATTTAATCAGTGGTATATCGCGCAGTTGAACCAGAATAATCCACCCGTCCTCGATCCCGATAGTCTGCATGATTACGTTGCGTCCGGGACTATTGCAGCCATTAAAGAATTGTATTCAGGAGACATTAACGAAAAAGACATGCCCGATGCGGATATGTTCCTTAAATCGCAGGACTGGGATGAGGACTGGGATCAGATAAAGGTCCTGTATTCTGATTTTGATGCTGTGTGCACAAACGTGTATGTCGCATTTGGCAAGAAACAGGATCACGTTGTCGCAGATTGTCTCGTTCAGGAAAATGGGAAATGGAAAGTCCGATCGGCAACCCTGATTAAGTAATACGATGCGTCGAACCCATCCTGGCAAGAAAAAACGCATGGTAGCCTCAAGGCTACCATGCAATAACCTAACTCTTCGCACGCCGTGCAATGATTTCTTCCGCCACATTTCGCGGCGCTTCGGCGAAATGGTCGAATTCCATCGTATAGGTCGCGCGTCCCTGGGACATCGAACGCAGCGTGGTGGCGTAGCCGAACATCTCTGCCAGCGGCACGTCAGCACGAATGATCTGGCTGCCGTACTGCTCGGCCATTCCCTGCACCATACCGCGACGAGACGAGAGATCGCCCATGATATTTCCGGCGTACTCTTCCGGCGTTTCCACCTCGACATGCATCACCGGCTCAAGAATAGCCGGGTCCGCCCTGCGTGCGCCCTCTTTGAACCCGAGGATCGCCGCCATGCGGAACGCCATCTCCGAGGAGTCCACGTCGTGATACGAACCAAACGTCAGGGTCGCCTTCACGTCGACAACCGGATAACCGGCCAGCACGCCGCTGTTCATGGCTTCACGCAGCCCTTTCTCAACAGAAGGGATGTACTCACGCGGCACTACGCCGCCCTTGGTGGCATCTTCAAAGGTGAAACCACTTCCGGGTTCAGACGGCTCAAGGCTCAGCACAACGTGGCCATACTGCCCTTTCCCGCCGGACTGCCGGACAAACTTACCTTCAATATCCTTCACCGCTTTACGCAGAGTCTCACGGTAGGTGACCTGCGGACGGCCGATGTTGGCTTCTACGCCAAACTCGCGCTTCATGCGGTCAACGATAATCTCCAGATGCAGCTCGCCCATGCCGGAAATAATCGTCTGACCGGACTCTTCGTCCGTGTGCAGGCGGAACGAGGGATCTTCCGCAGCCAGACGCTGCAGCGCCAGCCCCATTTTTTCCTGATCGGCCTTGGTCTTCGGCTCGATCGCCAGCGAAATCACCGGGTCCGGAAACTCCATCCGCTCAAGGGTGATTACCGCATCGGGATCGGTCAGAGTGTCACCCGTGGTGACATCTTTCAGCCCCACGCAGGCGGCAATATCCCCGGTACGCAGTTCGTCCACTTCATGACGGTCGTTGGCATGCATCAGCACAATACGCCCGATGCGCTCTTTTTTACCTTTAACCGGGTTATACACCGTGTCGCCTTTTCTCAGCACGCCGGAGTAAACGCGTATAAAGGTCAGCTGGCCCACGTACGGGTCACTCATCAGCTTGAATGCCAGCGCTGAGAACGGTTCTTCATCGCTCGGATGACGCTCGGCGTGCTGCCCTTTTTCATCAATACCATCGATGGCGGGCACGTCCAGCGGCGACGGCATCAGTTCGATCACCGCGTCCAGCATGCGCTGCACCCCTTTATTTTTAAAGGCGCTGCCGCACAGCATCGGCTGGATTTCACCGGCAATCGTCCGGATACGCAGCCCCTGGATAATGTCAGCTTCGTCCAGATCGCCCGTTTCGAGGTACTTATCCATCAGCGCGTCGTTCGCTTCCGCCGCTGCAGAGACCATGTTATCCCGCCACGTCTGCGCGGTGTTGAGCAGATCCTCAGGAACGGGCGCGTAGCTAAACGCCATCCCCTGGGTGGCATCGTCCCACATGATGGTACGCATCTTGATGAGATCGACCACGCCGCTGAAATGCTCCTCGGCACCCACCGGAATAACGATCGGCACCGGGTTGGCCTTCAGGCGCTCCTGCATCATTCGCACCACGCGGAAGAAATCGGCCCCCGGGCGGTCCATCTTATTGACGAACGCCAGGCGCGGAACGTGATATTTGTTGGCCTGACGCCAGACGGTTTCCGACTGCGGCTGCACGCCGCCCACCGAGTCATACACCATCACCGCGCCGTCGAGCACGCGCATGGAACGCTCAACCTCAATGGTGAAGTCAACGTGCCCGGGGGTGTCGATGATGTTGATCCGGTGCGGTTCAAACCCACGGTCCATACCCGGCCAGAAGCAGCTCACGGCTGCGGAGGTAATAGTTATCCCGCGCTCCTGCTCCTGCGCCATCCAGTCGGTTGTTGCCGCGCCATCGTGTACTTCGCCCAGCTTGTGGCTCATCCCGGTGTAAAACAGGATGCGCTCGGTGGTGGTCGTTTTGCCGGCATCGATATGCGCGGAGATACCGATGTTGCGATAACGTTCGAGAGGGATGGGTCGGGGCATGATAAATCCTTAGTCATTAAGACATTTATGAGACGACCAGGATGGTCGTGGGTAACGTCGTTTGTTATAATAGTCCTATTGTACGAGTATTATCGAACTATTTTTTAACGGTTCACCTATTGTTCATATAGCTCAATCTGACATCAGATGCAGGAAAACGATGATCCCAAACCACCCGGAACCTGAACAAATACAGCTGGAAAATGTGCTCTTCGCCCTTGGCAACCCGCTACGCCTGGCGATCGTTCGCCGCCTCGCTGACGGCGGCGAACTGAGCTGTAACGCGCTGCGCCCGGCGGATGTGGTGAAATCCACCATGACTCACCACTGGCGCGTATTACGCGATAGCGGCGTTATCTGGCAGCGGGCACAGGGACGAGAAAATATGATTTCACTGCGACGAGAGGATCTTGACGCCCGTTTTCCAGGGCTGATGGCGATATTGCTGAAGAAAAACTGACGTTATTATTTTATCAGCAATGTCGAAAGCCAAAACAGACTTTTGCAGAACTACCGTGTGGGGAAATTACGTTGCCAAATGAGTCAGGCTTTACTGTCGTTGCTGATCATCTGGCAGGTGCGGGCGTTTAGAGTCGCTGCGTTGATTTAAATAACGTGCTGCAGTGCGGGCAAACAAGTTGGGCACCTTTTTGAACTCGACTAAAGCTGTGTTCAGAATCTTTTGAACAGTTTGGGCATGGGCATTTAACTAAATAATTACGACGAGCTAGCGTGTTTTTACGTCCAGACATAGGCATCTCCTGATTTAAGGGACTGCCACCATACACGTTTACGCCACCCGTTGCTTGCTTTTATTTTCCAGTGACTTGCCGTTTCGGACAAACCGGACGACAGCGTTAATGAATATTGCCGGGCGGGATCCCGCCCCTGCCCGGCAGAATAATTACATCGAGTAGCCCGGTTTTTTAATCAGTTCATCCAGCTTCGGGCCAATCTCGGTATCCCAGACCTGCGCCTTCCAGTCATCCTGCTGCACCTGATTAAGCGCAACCGATATAGAGCCGTCTTTGCTGTTCAGATGGCGAATAATCACGTCGGCAATATCCGCTGCCAGCGCGGTTTTTTGCTCGTCATTTAGCTCGCGGGGAAAACATTTAATATCAACGTGTGGCATGGGCTGACTTCCTGTTGTGAGTGAGTATTCCACGTTATCAGATAATTTCGTTAGCCTTTAACACCTTGTGCAGTTCAGGACGCTGACACATCGCGTCGGCAATGGCCGTGATCTTTGGCGTATTGGCTGCAAACCAGTCATGACGCGGCCCCCAGGTGCGCATCACCACAATATAGGCGTCAATCAGGGTCAGCTGCTCGCCAAAGGCATACGGCGTGGCTTTCAGGTGATTATCCAGCCACGCGTACAGCGTTTTGCGGTACGCGATACAATTGTCCTTCAGCTGTTCAGGGGCGTCCGGCGCCCAGCGTTCAGGATAATCGGCAAAGGTAAAAGTGGGATAGACATTGGCGACCAGCCAGATCAGCAGACGCTGAAACTGCGGGCGATCGGCGTGCCCGACGGGCGGCGCAAGATCGGGGCATTTGTCGAGCACCATCAGCGCTATCGCCGCCGTTTCGGTCAGGATCGTGCCATTTTCCAGCTCCAGCGTCGGGACCTGGCACAGCGGGTTACGCTGTTGCAGCAGGTCGCGCTGCGGGCCGGGCCGATCGAATCCGTCCACGTTGATCAACCGGTAGGGAATGTCGGCCAGCGTCAGCATGATTTCACCGATCGCCGACCCCCAGCCGGGTACACCATAAAGCGTGATCATGTTGCCCCCTCAGGGTTCAAAACCCTAAGTGTAGAGCATGCTCAGTAGGTTATCCCTGGCGGATTGACCTGTGAATGGTCCACCGCTTCGCCCTCCTCACCCCAGCGTGCCAGCACCTTCTGATATTCCCCTCGCGTAATTGCCCCATCCAGCGCGGCCTGCAGGGCATATACCAGCCCGTTGCCTTTTTTGGTGGTGGTGGCGACGTAGGCTTTTTTGGGGCCCAGGCCTACAACGCGGGTTTTACCCGTGAGCGCCGCTTTATAGGCCGAGACAGACTGCGGCCCGAAGAAAACGTCCGCCCTGCCGGACTGAATATAGAGATTGGCCGAGGCGTCATCCGTCAGATAAAGCGGCAGCGCTGGTGCGCGTCCGGCTTGCCTGTTCTCGTCGTTCCAGCCGAGCAGAATGCGTTCCTGATTGGTGCCGGAGCCAACGATCACTTTCTTGCCCGACAAATCCCCTGCGCCTTTGATAGACTGAATGCTGCTGTTGGATTTCACCGAAAAGGCCAGGGAATCGACGCGGTAGGTCGCAAAATCAAACTTCTCTTTGCGCTGCTCGGTCACCGCAATGTTCACCAGCGCCACGTCATAGCGCCCGGAGACAATCCCGAGCGGCCAGTCCTCCCATGCCGTCGGCACCAGTTTGAGTTTCAACCCCAGGCTTCCCGCCAGCAGCCGGGCGATGTCCGGGTCGCTGCCGATGCGCGTGCGGTTATCGCTGGCAAGCAGCGCCAACGGTGGCGAGTTAAGTGCCGAAATGGCGACGGTAAGCGTGCCGGGTTCAACAAAAGAATACTTTGCCGGGATCTTCGCCACCGCCTGCGGGTCAACCGCCACCGGCAGCGGTTGCTGGTTGGCGTTCAAGTCAATGCTGGCATCGGCCGCCGTGGTGAAAATCAGCCCCAGCAGAAGTCCATATTTCATTCGCTCTCCTTACAACACTTTTGACAGGAACTGGCGGGTGCGCGGGTGCGACGGATGGTTTAACACCTCGTCGCTGCTGCCCTGCTCCACAATTTTACCGTCGACCATAAACACCACCTGATCCGCCACTTCGCGGGCAAACCCGATCTCGTGCGTCACCACCACCAGCGTCGTGCCGGAGCGGGCGAGCTTTTTGATCACGTCCAGCACCTCACCCACCAGCTCCGGATCGAGCGCGGACGTTGGTTCATCAAACAGCATCACCCGAGGGCGTAACGCCAGCGCGCGCGCGATGGCGATCCGCTGCTGTTGCCCGCCGGAGAGATGTCGTGACCAGGCATCGGCCTTGTCTCGCAGCCCCACCACGTCCAGCAGGCTGTATGCGCTGTCGATAGCCTCTTTGCGGCTGAGTTTTTTGTGCGCGATGGGCGCTTCAATCAGGTTTTCCAGCACCGTGAGGTGCGGGAAAAGATTAAAGTTCTGGAACACATACCCCACGTTGACGCGCTGTTTCAGGATCGCGTTCTCCTTCAGCTCGTAGAGTTTGTCGCCCTGACGACGGTAGCCAACGTACTCCCCGTCTATCTGAATAAAGCCTTCATCGACGCGCTCCAGGTGGTTAATGGTGCGCAGCAGCGTCGATTTGCCCGAACCGGACGGCCCGAGGATCACTGTGACGGAACCGGGCGGGATCTCAAGCGAGACGTTATCCAGTGCCTTATGGCGGCCAAAGAATTTGCTGACGCCGGTGATGGAAATATGTCCTTCAGGAGAGGCTTGCATGGACGGGCTCCTGTACTGGGGTGTTGACGGAACGGGTACGGCGGGATGCGCGGTGATGATTTACGGCGGAGCGGCGTTCGCTGCGGGCAAGCCCGCGTTCCACGACATGCTGGATCGCTGACAGGACGGTGGTTATCACCAGATACCAGACGGCCCCGACCATCAGCAGCGGAATGACCTCCTGCGTGCGGTTGTAGATCATTTGAATGGTGTAGAACAACTCCGGCATTGCCAGGACGTATACCATTGCCGTGCCTTTGGCGAGACTGATGATCTCGTTAAAGCCGGACGGTAGTATGGTGCGCAGCGCCTGCGGCAGGATAATGCGCACGGTGCGCCGCCAGGCCGGGAGGCCGAGCGCGGCGGCGGCTTCATACTGACCGTGATCGACCCCGAGGAATCCTCCGCGAACGATCTCGGCGGTATAGGCGCTCTGCACCAGCGTCAGCCCCACCACGGCGGTAGAAAACTGCCCCAGCACGTTGATGGTCTCAAAGCGCCCCCAGAGAATATCGGTAAACGGCACGCCCAGCGAAAGGGTGTCGTACAGATAGGAGAAGTTATAGAGAATAATCAGCACCACGATCAGCGGCAGCGAACGAAACAGCCAGATGTAGGCCCACGCCAGGCTACTCAACAGCCAGCTGGAAGAGAGTCTCGCCAGCGCCAGCATCCCGCCGAGGAATACGCTCAGCACGGTGCCAATGAGCGTCAACAGCAGCGTCTGGCCGACGCCCTCCAGAATAACCGGATCGAAGAACCAGCGGGCGAAGACCGCCCACTCCCAGCGCGGGTTAAAGGCCACGGACTGGATCACCACGGCCAGGATAAACAGCGCGGCCACCGCGCCAACGGTGCGCAGCGGATAGCGCGCCGGGACCACTTTAATGGTTTCAACGTTGTTCATCGTCGTTCCTCATGCGGATTTGCTGAGCGCTTCGCGGATCAGCGTTTTGGTGAAACGCAGCCGGCCATCGAACGGCGGCTGGCTGTACTCTTCCGGATCGCGGTGAAGATCGAACTGCGGCTGATATCCCTGGCTAAGATACAGCCGTACCGCTTCCGGCTGGCGAAAACCGGTGGTGAGGTAAATCTGACTGTAGCCCGCCAGTGCCGCCCGCCGCTCCAGCTCCTGCACCACCCGGCCCGCCAGCCCCTGCTGGCGCAGCGTTTTGTCGGTCCAGATGCGCTTGATCTCCGCGGTGCGTTCATCAAAGGGTTTGTAGGCCCCGGTAGCGATAATTTTCCCGTCGCGTTCCAGCACGATAAACAGCCCCTGCGGTGCGAGATACCATTCGGTCAATTCCACCTCGGCGTCTTTCGAAAAGTAGTCCCCGTATCGGGCAGCGTATTCGCCGAATAACCCCTCGATGATGGGCTGAAGTTCGGCGTCTTCCGGCGATACATCACGAAATTGCTCGCGCATAATCCCCCCCTTAATCGCCCAGACCTGCCGGGTTAACTTCAGAATTCGGGATACGCTCAACGCCTTCCCCCCAACGGTTGAGGACTTTGTCGTAATCACCGTTTTTAATCACGCCGTTTAGCGCAGTCTGCACCGGCTCAACCAGGCCGCTGCCTTTTTTCAGCGTTACCGCGATGTGCGCCGCCTTCGGCCAGCCGCCGTCGACGCTGCCGACCAGCCGGGTTTTGCCGCTCAACGCCGCTTTCCACGCGCCAATAACGTTTGGGCCAAACCAGGCGTCCGCGCGCCCGGATTGCAGCGCCAGGGTTTGCGCAGCATCGTCTTTGGTGTAGACCGGGGTGAACGGCTTAAGCCCTTTTTTCAGGTTTTCAGCATTCCACGCCAGCAGGATGGCTTCCTGATTGGTGCCGGAGCCAACGATGATGCGCAGACCGGCGATATCTTCCGCCTTCTCAAGCGTTTTTATCGGGCTGGTCGATTTCACGTAGAAGCCCAGGGAATCCTTACGGTAGGTGGCAAAATCAAACTTCTCTTTACGCGCTTTGGTGACGGTAATATTGCTAATAGCCGCGTCATATTTCCCGGACGCCACGCCGAGCGGCCAGTCCTCCCAGGAGGTCGGCACCACGTTCAGCTCAAGCCCCAGGCTATCCGCCACCAGACGAGCAATATCCACCTCGCTGCCAAGCAGCGTTTTGTTATCGTCGGCAAACACCGTCAGCGGCGGCTGGTTCAGCCCTGCCACGGCGACGGTAAATTTTCCAGGGATGGCAAAGTGATAGTCTTTCGGCAGCTGCGCCACCGCCGCGCTGTTTTTAGCGGTATTAATCGCCGTTTTGTTGGCTTCCAGGCTTACGCCGGTGCCATTGATAGTGACATTCTCAGCCCAGACTGCAGGAGTAATGGCCAGCGCAAGCGCCAGAATAAGCGATGTTTTCTGCATAGCGGCGTTCTCTTATTGTTGTGTGAACTGATTTGTGGGTTCGGCTAAACCCAGACTGTCGCGCAGCGTGGTGCCGGGGTAGTCAGTACGAAACAGGCCGCGAGTCTGTAATACCGGCACGACATGGTCAACAAAGCGCGGGAAGGTGTCCGGCGTGCCGCCCTGAATGATAAAACCGTCGGCTGCATGGCCCTCGAACCACTCCTGAAGGCCATCCGCCACCTGTTCCGGCGTGCCGGAAAAGCGCGGGCGCGGGGATGCTGCTTCCAGCGCTACCTGACGCAACGTTAACTGGCGCTCAGCGGCATTGCGCTTGATCTCATCGGTGGTGCTGCGAAAGCTGTTTTTACCTAAATCGCCCACGTCCGGGAACGGCGCGTCCAGGGGATACTGGCTAAAATCGTGGTGTTCAAAGTAGCGTCCAAGGTAATTCAGCGCGTCGGTAATGGACACCAGCGCCGCCGTAGTTTGATACTGATTTTCCACGTCTTCGGCATCTTTGCCGACAATCACGCTGACGCCCTGGAAAATATGTAAATCCGACGCGCGACGACCGTTATTTTCCAGTTGTTGCTTCACGTCGCGATAAAATGCTTGCGCGTCGTCTAGCGTTTCGTGGTGGGTAAATATGGCATCAGCGTGTTTCGCTGCCAGCTTTTTACCGTCATCCGACGCGCCCGCCTGAAATATAATCGGGCGTCCTTGCGGCGTGCGGCCAATATTCAGCGGTCCGGCAACCTTAAAGAAATCACCGTGATGATCGAGAGTATGCAGTTTATCCGGGTCAAAAAAGCGTCCGCTCGCTTTATCTCGGATAAAGGCATCGCCTTCCCAGGAGTCCCATAACCCTTTTACCACGTCGAGATATTCATCAGCGATGCGATAGCGCAACGCGTGTTCCGGGTGTTTCTCACGAGAGAAGTTTTTGGCCGAGCCTTCCAGCGGAGAGGTCACTACGTTCCAGCCCGCGCGGCCATGGCTCAGATGATCGAGGCTGGCAAACTGGCGCGCCACGGTAAACGGCTCGCTGTAGGAGGTTGACAAGGTGCCCACTAATCCCAGTCGGGAAGTAAGACTTGCCAGCGCCGATAATACCGTCAGCGGTTCAAAGCGATTTAAAAAGTGCGGAATGGATTTCTCGTTAATATAAAGTCCGTCGGCGACAAAAAGAAAATCCAGTTTGCCCTCTTCCGCTTTTAGCGCCGTCTCTTTAACAAAATCAAAATTAATGCTGGCATCGGCGACGGCCGCCGGATGTCGCCATGCAGACATATTCCCGGATGCGCCGTGCAAAATAGTGCCCAGCCGCAGCTGACGAGTTGCAGACATATTCACCTCTTATAATTAAACGTATTGCAGCGCTTTTTCCGCCAGCTGCGCAAAATAGGCGGCAGCGGGTTCAATTAACGCTTCGTCCGGGTTAAACGCCGGGTGATGTAAACCAAAGGGGCTGGCGCTGCCGATGCTGACAAACGCGCCGGGTATATTTTGCAGATACACCGCAAAATCTTCCCCGCCCATATGCAGCTCCGCATGATGGGTTTCGTAGCCCGCTTCTCTGGCGACCGAGGTGGCAAACGCCGCCCAGTGCTCGTCGTTAACCAGCGCGGCGGGTCCGGCATACCAGGTGATATCAATTTGGGCGTTAAAGGCGCTGGCAAACCCGGCGGCGATGTCGCCGACACGCGCTTTTACCTTTTGCTGCACGTCGCTGCGATGAGTGCGCAGCGTCCCCTCCAGCTCTACCGTCTCCGGCAGAACATTCCAGGTATTCCCCCCGGTGATGCGCGTGACGCTGAGCACCACCGAATCCAGCGTGTTGACGTTCCGGCTGGCCACGCTTTGCAGCGCCGTCACCAGCTGACTTGCCAGAACGATGGCATCGTTGCCCTCGTGAGGACGCGCCGCGTGTGCGCCCTTGCCGGTAATACGGATGGCAAAGCGATCAACGTTGGCGTAAAACGGCCCGCCGCGGGTGGCAAATTCACCAACCGGCAGCGACGGCTCGTTATGCATACCGAAGATGGCGCTCACGTCGCGTAACGCACCGGCACGGACCATGCTTTTCGCTCCGCCAAAGTTCTCTTCGGCTGGCTGGAAGAGGATCCGCACTCGCCCGGCAAGCGAAGCTTCCCGCGCTTTCAGTTTTAGCGCTGCGCCAAGAATAACGCTGGTATGCACGTCATGACCGCAGGCGTGCATCACCCCCGGGCGCTGCGAGCTAAACGGCACGCCGCTGCGCTCCTCAATGGGCAGAGCATCAATGTCCGCCCGTAAGGCAATTAGCTTTTTACCCGACCCAATTTCCGTCACCAGTCCGGTTTGAAGGTCATAGGGCAGCGGCGCGATCCCAGCCTGAGTCAGCCACTGGCGCAGCCGCGCGGTTGTTTCAACCTCCTGACCGGACAGCTCGGGGTGCTGGTGCAGCTCACGACGCCAGGAAATTAGCTGTTCGCTAAGATTCATACCGTCACCGCCTTATTCTGTCTGGCCTCTGCCAGCAGACGAAGGGATCGCGTGCGGCGTGTACCTTCTGCAATCGGGGTATCGATGATGAACTCATCAATGCCCCACTGTTGATGCAAGGCTTCAAGCTGCGCCACCACCGCATCAGCCGTTCCGGCCAGCAGAGACTGCGCCCGGCGGGCAATACGCAGCGGTTCGCTCCCGGCCTGATGCGCAAAGGCGTAGGCCTGCTCCTCGCTGGCTACCGTCACGCGCTGGCCGTTTGCCAGCTCAACGCCCCACACTTCCACCTTCTGCGCCAGGGCTTGTGCCTCGGCCTGCGTCGTTGCCACGATGGCCTGCACGGCCACGATAACGTCAAGGGTGCTGTGCTCGCGCCAGGTCGCCACCACCTCGCGCAGCAGATCCGGATCGCCATTGAGATGAGCAGCAAAGACAAAGTGCCAGTCGAGCGACGCCGCAAGAAGCGCGCTTTCGACGCTGGCTCCAAGCAAAAAGCCCTGTGCGGGCAGCGGCGGCAGCGGCGTGGCGCGCACGGCCTCGTCCGCAGACTGATGCTCAGGGCGAAGCCAGCGATCAAGCTGCGTGAGCTGATCGGCAAAGCTGCCTTTTTCCTGCGGGTTCAGGCCATGCTGTAGCGCACGGGTAGAGAGCGGCAGGCCACCAGGCGCTTTTCCGACGCCAAGATCGACCCGTCCAGGGGCTAAAGCGGCCAGCAGGTTAAAATTCTCTGCCACCTTGTAAGGGCTGTAATGCTGAAGCATGACGCCGCCCGATCCCACGCGGATACGCCGTGTTTGCCCGAGGATCCAGGCAATCAGCAGCTCCGGTGAGGGGCTGGCAAGCTGAGGGGTATTGTGGTGCTCGGCAATCCAGAAGCGGTGGTAACCCAACGTTTCCGCCAGCTGCGCCAGGCTTAGGGTTCGCGCCAGCGCATCGGCGGCCGTTTCATTTTCCGCAACGGGGCTTTTATCCAGAATGCTGATTCGCCAGGACATGTTCGCTTCTCGTTTGACTTAACATGCCGTCATTATTAAAGGCGTATTTCATCGCTGAGAAACAATTAATTTACATTTGGTTTGCCGGAAATCAGATATACAAAACCATGCAAAGAATAAGGCCTTGGCGGTTTTTCCCGTCGGTGGTCAGGCCCCGGGGTACTGTTCGTCGGTGACTTTTTCCAGCCATTCCACCGGGCTGCCGTTAACCGATTCGGCAATCGCAATATGGGTCATTGCTGTTTCGGCGCAGGCACCGTGCCAGTGTTTTACCCCTGGCTCGATCCAGGCGATATCGCCGTGGTTTAGCGGCTCGGCCTCTTCTCCCCACGCCTGCAGCCAGCCGCGCCCTTGGGTGACGATCAGCGTCTGCCCGAGCGGATGCGTGTGCCAGGCGGTGCGCGCACCCGGCTCGAACGTCACCGTTGCGCCGCCCACTTTTGCCGGTTCGGTTGCCTGGAACGGGGCGTCAATGCGTACGGTACCGGTAAACCAGGCTTCCGGCCCCTTCGCGGAAGGTAATGAACCACTGCGGATAATCTTCATCGTTGTCTCCTTTTTAGCTGTTGAGGTAACAGTAGCGCAAAGCGCAGGCGCGAATTAGAGTGCATAATCAAAAAGGAACTATGAGACGAATTCATAAATCAGGGCGTCAGTATGCTTAAAGACAATTTTAACGATCTGCTCTCGTTCATGGTGGTTGCGCGGGAACGCAGCTTTACCCGTGCGGCCGCGCAGCTCGGGGTTTCCCAGTCGGCGCTCAGCCACGCGATGCGTAACCTGGAGGCGAGGCTCGAGGTTCGGCTTTTAACCCGCACCACGCGCAGCGTGGCCCCGACAGAAGCCGGTGAAAGGCTGTTAATGCGGCTCAGCCCGCACCTGCTGGAGATTGAACAAGAACTCACTGCACTGCGTGATACTCGCGATCGACCCGCCGGTAATATTCGCCTGACCGCCGGGGAGCATGCGATGTCTGCCGTGCTGTGGCCGGTGCTTAAACCCTTTATGGCGCAATACCCTGACATTCACGTCGAGGTTACGGTAGACAACGGGCTGACGGACATCGTTGACGGGCGCTTCGACGCGGGCGTGCGCCTCGGCGAACAGGTGGCAAAAGACATGATCGCCGTACGCATCGCGGCGGATATGCGCATGGCGGTGGTCGGTTCATCAGACTATTTTGAGCGTTACGGCACGCCTGATACGCCGGAACAGCTCCAGCATCACCGCTGCATCAATATGCGCCTGCCGACGCGCGGCGGTTTATACGCATGGGAGTTTGAGCGCGACGGCCGCGAGCTGCGCGTGCGGGTTGACGGCCAGCTGACGCTGAACAATCTTCCGCAGCGTATTGATGCCGCCGAAAGCGGTCTGGGCCTCGCTTACGTTCCGGAAGATACCGTCCGCGAGGCGCTCGACCAGGGGCGATTACTCCGCGTGCTGGAGGCGTGGTGCCCGCCCTTTGACGGGTACCACCTTTACTACCCGAGCCGCCGCCAGCACACCACCGCGTTCTCGCTGCTGGTTGACGCGCTGCGCTATCGGTAGCTTATTTCCCAACACGTGACTGGAGGTGAGCCGGATAACGCTCGCCGACTACGTCAATGTCTGCCAGCGCGTGATGAATGTTGGCAAGATCACTTTGTGACAGGGTCACGCTTGCCGCAGCCAGATTTTCCTCCAGCCGGTGCAGCTTGGTCGTGCCAGGAATCGGGACAATCCATGGGGCTTTTGCCAGCAGCCACGCCAGGGCGATTTGGGCTGGCGTTACGCCCTGCTCCGCTGCCAGGCTCTTGACCACCTCAACCAGTTTCTGATTCGCCTGGCGCGACGCCTCGCTAAAGCGCGGAACGACGTTGCGAAAATCGCTGCTGTCGAAGGTCGTACTGGCGTCGATTGCCCCGGTCAGAAAGCCTTTACCCAGCGGACTAAAGGGTACAAACCCGATGTTCAGCTCCTCCAGTAGCGGCAGGATCTGCTGCTCTGGTTGCCGCCACCACAGGGAATATTCGCTCTGCAATGCAGTCACCGGACATACCGCGTGGGCGCGACGAATGGAATCTACGCCTGCTTCAGAGAGGCCAAAATGCTTCACCTTGCCTTCGGCAATCAGATCGGCAACGGTTCCGGCAACATCTTCCATTGGTACGTCAGGATCGACGCGATGCTGATAATAGAGGTCGATATAATCGGTTTTCAGTCGCGCCAGAGATCCTTCCACCGCCGCGCGGATATGTTCCGGACGACTGTTTAGCGTCTGCCCCGGCCGTTCGCAATCAAAGCCGAACTTAGTGGCAATCACTACGCGGTTGCGAAACGGTGCCAGCGCCTCGCCAACCACCTCTTCATTGATATAGGGCCCGTAAATCTCCGCCGTGTCGAAAAAGCTCACCCCGCGCTCGACCGCCTCGCGGATAAGCGAGATGGCCTGCTGTTTGTCCGTTGCCGGGCCGTAACCGTAGCTTAATCCCATGCATCCCAGCCCAAGCGCTGAAACCGTCAGTCCGTCTTTACCTAACTGTCGCTGTTGCATTCTTCACCTCGTGTTTTATTTCTGTCGGGATAACTTTAGGTGGGTTTGTTTATGAACACTACAGCGCAAAACTGCTAGTGCTTATGAATTTTACTCATTAATGACTTCGGGCGACCGGTAAGCAGTGCTGATGAATAAATCATCACTGCGCCTGCTGCTTTGTCTAAAAACTCGCCGACTTTTAGTGCGTTATGATCCGCTCTGCTCGGACCACACGATTTCCTTCGATGAGCATCACTTTCGGCACGGTTATATTTTGCGTCACCTATAAATTGCAGGTAGGATGCCACGCCATGTTTTGCCTTATCCATACGCAGAATGACTGGAAAGGCGGCATGTGCCTGCGCAGAAGCAATCGTTTGTGTCGCTCTCTGCCAGACAGGACTATCACGTTAATGGTTCAGACAGGTAAACAGGTAACTCAATGAAAACAAGCAATAAAAGCGCGGCCGAACATCACGCTGCGAAACGTCGCTGGTTGAACTCTCACGAAGAGGGCTACCACAAGGCGATGGGCAACCGTCAGGTTCAAATGATTGCCATCGGCGGCGCTATCGGTACGGGTCTGTTTTTGGGTGCTGGCGCACGTCTTCAGATGGCTGGCCCTGCTCTCGCACTGGTTTATCTGGTGTGCGGGATCTTCTCTTTCTTCATACTCCGCGCGCTGGGCGAACTGGTACTGCATCGCCCCTCCAGCGGCAGCTTCGTCTCTTACGCCCGCGAATTCCTCGGTGAAAAAGCCGCCTACGTGGCGGGCTGGATGTATTTCGTTAACTGGGCGATGACCGGGATCGTGGATATCACCGCGGTTGCGCTGTACATGCACTACTGGGGCGCGTTTGGCGACGTACCGCAGTGGGTCTTTGCCCTCGGCGCGCTGGCGATTGTCGGTACCATGAACATGATCGGCGTGAAGTGGTTCGCCGAGATGGAGTTCTGGTTTGCACTGGTGAAAGTGCTGGCGATCGTAATCTTCCTGGTGGTCGGTACGGTGTTCCTCGGCACGGGTAAACCCCTGGACGGCAACGCCACGGGCTTCCACCTCATCACCGATAACGGCGGCTTCTTCCCGCACGGCCTGCTGCCCGCACTGGTGCTGGTTCAGGGCGTGGTGTTCGCCTTTGCTTCTATTGAGCTGGTCGGCACCGCCGCTGGCGAGTGTAAAGATCCGCAGACCATGGTGCCAAAAGCGATCAACAGCGTGATCTGGCGTATTGGTCTGTTCTACGTTGGCTCCGTGGTGCTGCTGGTACTGTTGCTGCCGTGGAATGCCTATCAGGCGGGACAAAGCCCGTTTGTGACCTTCTTCTCTAAGCTTGGCGTGCCGTACGTGGGCAGTATCATGAATATCGTGGTACTGACCGCCGCCCTCTCCAGCCTGAACTCCGGCCTCTACTCGACTGGCCGTATTCTGCGCTCGATGTCCATGGGCGGCTCCGCGCCGAAATTCATGTCGAAGATGAGCAAGCAGCAGGTGCCGTACGCCGGTATCCTCGCCACGCTGGTGGTGTATGTCTTTGGCGTGTTCCTGAACTATCTGGTGCCGTCTCAGGTGTTTGAGATTGTCCTGAACGTGGCCGCGCTGGGCATCATCGCCTCCTGGGCCTTTATCGTGGTTTGCCAGATGCGTCTGCGCAAAGCGATTAAAGAAGGGAAAGCCGCCGAGGTGAGCTTTAAGCTGCCGGGTGCGCCGGTGACATCCTGGCTGACCCTGCTGTTCCTGTTCAGCGTGCTGGTGCTAATGGCGTTTGACTACCCGAACGGTACATACACCATCGCGACCATTCCGGTGTTAGCCGTTGTACTGATTATCGGCTGGTTTGGCGTGCGTAAGCGCGTTAACGAAATTCACAGCACCGCGCCGGTTCATCATGATGATGATCAGCATGACCGCCCGCTGGTTGAAGAGACATCACGATAATAAAAAAGCCGGGTGGCGGCTTCGCCTTACCCGGCCTACGGTTCACGGATTTGTAAGCCCGGTAAGCGCGTTAACGAAATTCACAGCACCGCGCCGGTTCATCATGATGTTGACCAGCATGACCGCCCGCTGGTTGAAGAGACATCACGATAATAATAAAGCCGGGTGGCGGCTTCGCCTTACCCGGCCTAAGGTTCACGGTTTTGTCGGCCCGGTAAGCGCATTAACGAAATTCACAGCACCGTGCCGGTTCATCATGATGTTGACCAGCATGACCGTCCGCTGGTTGAAGAGACGTCACGATAATAAAAAAGCCGGGTGGCGGCTTCGCCTTACCCGGCCTGCGGTTCACGGTTTTGTAGGCCCGGTAAGCGCAGCGCCACCGGGCAATACCCACATTACAGCGCGATACGAATGACATCGTCAGGTTGGGTTGCTTCCTGCTGGCGAGTCGATTTCTGCTTCACCGTCACATACAGCGTTTTACCGTCGGCAGACAGCGCCAGGCTGTTCGGGTAGACCGGCGTATCATAGGTTTTCGTTACTTTGTAGGTTTTCGCGTCAATCACGCTGACCTTGCCCGCTTCGCGATGGGTCACGTACGCCTCATTGCGCGCCGGGTTGAACAGCACCGCCAGCGATTCCGGCGCGGCGATTTTCTCGACAACGCTTCCGTCTTTCAGGCTCACCACCAGCACTTCAGGCTGCTTTGAATCAGTCACAAACGCGCGTTGGCCTGCGGTATCAAGACTCAGATTCAGATAGAAGTGTTCTTTGCCGTCGTCCTGCAACTTCTTACGGCTCAGGATTTTGTTGGTCGCGGTATCAATCGTCAGCAACTCGCCGTCGCCGTTAGTGGTGTACAGACGTTTCGCCTGCGCATCCAGCGCCAGGCCAGTACCGTAAGTGCCCGTATTGGCGATGGTCTCTTTCAGTTTCAGCGTGGCGCCGTCGACTACCCAGATCACGCTCTCTTTGCCGACACCGGTGATGTAAACGGTATGGGTGGTGTCATCGGCAACCAGCTGGCGCGGCTGAAGCGGTTTAACCGTTTCGCTACGCTTGCGGTCATCCAGCACCAGACGCCCTTTCACGTCGCCCGTTTTCGCGTCAATGGCCGTCACGGCGCTACTGGTGGTGTTGCCGAACCACAGGGTCTGGGTGGATTTGTCGAAGGTGGCGCCAAACGGTTTGAGATCGTTATGAATGGCCTGCGTCACTTCCAGCGTAACCGGATCCAGTCGATAGACCACGCCGCCCTTGTCGAGCTTGCGGCTTTGCGACGTCGCAACCCACAGCGCATTCTCCTGCTGGCTCACCGCCATTTCGTAAGCACCCTTACCCACAGCCTTACGCAGCATGTCGTCGGCGGCGTGCGCCTGGAACGCTCCGGCAAGGAGTAACGAACTTAACAGCAGAGAATTTTTCAGGCGCGGTGAGCACAGATGACGTAAAGACATAACAATTCCTTTTTAAAAAAGAGTGTGTACTGCTGACATCGCTTCCGGGGGACAAAGTCGTGGCTTTGTCCATTTTTAATGAGAATAGTAATCATTAATTTGTTAAATGTGGAGTTTTTCTTTCCTCTCTGCCCTTCCATTAACGCAACGTGCGGTTATAGTTTTCAAAAGATTTACAAAAGATTTAACATGTATGCACATGTTCCATTTGGTTCGTTTTCTTTCATAACCGGTTTATTTCATGAAAATCATTTCTGCCCGTAGGGCAACGCTCCCGCTGTTGTTGGTTCCCGTCACGTTTGGCCCGCTGAGCGCCGGGGCCGCAGAGGAACAGACCATGATCGTCAGCGCGACCCCTCAGACCGTCTCCGAGCTTGATACGCCTGCGGCCGTAAGCGTGGTGAACGGCGATGATATGCGTCACGCCGCGCCGCGCATTAACCTGTCTGAATCGCTCGGCAGCGTGCCGGGGCTACAGGTTCAGAACCGTCAGAACTATGCGCAGGATCTTCAGCTTTCGATGCGCGGCTTTGGCGCACGCTCAACGTTCGGCGTGCGTGGTATCCGCATGTATGTGGACGGTATTCCGGCGACCATGCCCGACGGTCAGGGCCAGACCTCAAACATCGATCTCTCCAGCGTGGAGAGCGTTGAAGTGCTTCGCGGCCCCTTCTCGGCCCTGTACGGAAACGCCTCTGGCGGCGTCATTAATATCAACACCCAAACCGGACAGCAGCCGCCAACCATTGAAGCCAGCAGCTACTATGGCAGCTACGGTACCTGGCGCTACGGCATGAAGGCGACCGGCGCAATGGGCGACGGGACGCACGCGGGCGATGTGGATTACACCGTCTCAACCACCCGCTTCACCACCAAAGGCTATCGCGACCACAGCGGCGCGCGTAAAAACCTTGCCAACGCTAAACTTGGCGTGCGCATTGATGACGTCAGCAAGCTGACGCTGATCTTTAACAGCGTGGACATGAAAGCCAACGATCCGGGCGGGCTGAGCTATCAGGAGTGGCAAAACGATCCGCGCCAGTCGCCGCGCGGCGATGCGTTTAACACGCGCAAAACCATCAAGCAGACCCAGGCCGGGCTACGCTATGACCGCCAGATGAGCGAGCAGGACGATCTCAGCGTGATGATGTACGCCGGTGAGCGCGAGATGACGCAGTATCAGTCGATTCCTTACCAGCCGCAGCTGAGGCCCACCCACTCCGGCGGCGTGATTGATATGCAGCGCCACTATCAGGGTATCGACACCCGCTGGACCCACCGTGGTGAACTGCTGGTGCCGGTCACTTTCACCACCGGCCTGAACTATGAAAACCTTAGCGAAGATCGTCGCGGCTACGAGAACTTCGTGATGCATAACGGTGTGCCGGATTACGGCGTCAAAGGCGACAAGCGCCGCAACGAACGCAATTTAATGTGGAACGTTGACCCTTACCTGCAAACCCGCTGGCAGCTGACGCAGAAACTCTCGGTGGATGCGGGCGTGCGCTACAGCTCGGTCTGGTTCGACTCGAATGACCACTATGTTACCCCGCAAAACGGCGATGACAGCGGTGACGCGAGCTACCACAAATGGCTCCCGGCTGGTGCGGTGAAATACGCCGTGACCGACGCGTGGAACCTGTATGCCGCAGCCGGTCGTGGCTTTGAAACGCCGACCATCAACGAGCTTTCCTATCGTCCGGATAACCAGGGTGGCCTGAACATTGGTCTGCAACCCTCAACCAACAACACCTATGAAGTGGGCAGTAAAACCCGCATCGGCAATGGCTTGCTGACGGCGGCGCTGTTCCGCACCGACACCGACGATGAGATCGTGGTGGATTCCAGCGCGGGCGGGCGCACCAGCTATAAAAATGCCGGTAAAACCCGACGTCAGGGTGTGGAGGTTTCGCTCGACCAGCAGTTCGCCGAAAACTGGAAACTGAAAATGGCGTGGACTTATCTCGATGCCACCTACCGCACTAACGTGTGCAGCGAGGGAGACTGTAACGGCAACCGGATGCCGGGGATCGCCCGTAATATGGGTTACGCCGCGTTCGGCTGGCAGCCGGAGGATGGCTGGTACGCCGGTACCGACGTGCGGTATATGAGCGATATTATGGCGGACGACGAAAACACGGCGAAAGCGCCATCGTATACGGTCGTCGGGTTGAACACCGGGTATAAGTTTAACTACGGTAACTGGGGTATGGACGTCTTTGGTCGCATCGACAACCTGTTCGACAAAGAGTATGCCGGATCGGTGATCGTCAATGAATCTAACGGGCGTTATTACGAACCTGCTCCGGGTCGTAACTATGGCGTAGGATTGTCGGTGTCTTACCGGTTTGAATAAACAATGATTCGGCCTCGCCATTTAACCTGCGTTATTGGCGAGCCTGATTCTCGAATGGATTTAGAAATGCGTATTCCCGGTGGCGAAATGCCCCGGGAATTATTCATCAAATAAATGTGTTGAATATAAAATAGACTCTTGACCCGATAATTCCCTAGCTAAAATATTGCCGCTGTAAAAGTGCATCCGCTTCATCAATCAATTTATCGATCGCTTTTTGGCTGGCGACGACATCTTTTCGCTCAAGGGCGTCAAGCAGCTCCGCATAGTGGTAAGTGTCAACCGGAACGTCCTTGAACTCGTCATGCAAATAGTTAATGCACGGCCCGATGCGCACCCACAGTTGCTCAATAAGCGCGCTCAGCGTTGGCATTTCAGCGTACTGATAGAGGCTGAAACGAAATACGCGGTTAGCGTGCAGCGCACGCTGCACATTGCCCTGCCGCATGGCCTCATGAAAAGCTTCTGACATTTCACGTAACGCATTCACTTTGGCTTCAGACATGTGACCACAGGCAGCAGCGACAGCCATCGGCTCCAGCTGCTTTCTGATGGTATTGATCTCTTTGTAGCGTTCGAGCGTCACTTCCGGCACCAGAAAAGCCTGTGCTGGCGTGGCATGCAGTGCCCCTGCGGAGACCAGCCGCAAAAGCGCCTCACGCACCGGCGTAATGCTGGTGCCTAGTTTATCTGCAATTTCTTTGGTGATCAGCCGTGCGCCAGGTTTGAGGGAGCCGGTAATTAATGCCCCTTTCAAACTGATCTCAACTTGCATAGTCAGACTGATTCGTTGTGCCTTTTCTAAATGATCCAAATCAAGCATATTCACTTCCCGTAGCCAAAACAAAATGCTCTTTGCAGCGGCCGTTAAAAAACGCCGCCGGGTTGATATATCCTGTATCGTTATGCCTGGTATTGGGAGATGCGCATAAACGCAAATACTGCAAACGGTATTTTTTATCGCGGTCGGGCCGTCTATGCTGATGACGCCGAGCGCTATGCTGTTTAATTAAAGACAATATATCGTATCTTCACAAATGATTATGGCGGGAAAACCCGCCATGAACGATTTATTTGTTATCAGCCGCCACGCGTATCACGACTTTGCCGAAGTTTTTCCCTTCTAGCAGGCCGATCAATGCCTGAGGTGCATTTTCCAGCCCATCCGTGACCTGCTCACGATAATGGATTTTGCCCTCCTGCACCCAGCGGCCCATCTGCGCCTGGAACTCGTCGATGCGATCCCCATAGTCCTGGGCGATGATGAACCCCTGCATACGAATGCGCTTCTTGAGGAGTGTGCCCATCAGCAGCGGCAAACGATCGGGGCCGTCCGGCAGGTCGGTGGCGTTATAGCCGCTGACCAGGCCGCAAATCGGTACGCGGGCGGAGGTGTTCAACAGCGGCAATACGGCATCAAAGACTTTACCGCCGACGTTCTCATAGTAGACGTCGATGCCGTCCGGGCAGGCATCGGCCAGCTGCTGCGCAAAGTTATCCGCATGGTGATCGATACACTTGTCGAATCCCAGAACCTCGACCGCATGACGGCATTTTTCCTCGCCACCAGCTACGCCCACGACGCGGCAGCCTTTGATTTTACCGATTTGCCCGACCGTCGCGCCGACAGGCCCGGTTGCTGCGGCCACCACCAGGGTTTCGCCGGTTTTGGGCTGCCCGATATCCAGCAGGCCCATATAGGCCGTAAAGCCCGGCATACCCAGGATCCCCAGCGACCACGAAGGATGCGCAGGGTTGTCACCGAGTTTCACCAGATCCTTTCCGTCGGACAACGCATGGGTTTGCCAGCCGCTGTAGCCGAGCACCCACTCGCCGGGTTTGAAATCGGGATGGTTTGACCGCTCAACGCGGCTGACCGTTCCCCCCACCATCACCGCCCCAATCTCAACAGGTGGCGAATAGGATGGCGCATCGCTCATGCGTCCGCGCATATACGGATCGAGTGACAGCCACTCGGTGCGCAACAGCACCTGGCCCTCTCCCGGCTCGGGAATGGGCTGTTCCTCTAAACGAAAATTCTCTGGCGTCGGTGCGCCATGCGGGCGAGACGCCAGTACCCAGCGACGATTTTGCATTGCAGATTGACTCATAGATCGCTCCTCATTTGTGCAAATGTCCTGCGCGGCCCGTCTCGACGGGCCACATGATTGTTACGTTCCGGACTGATTAAGCCTGACTACCAGATACACGCACGGTGCATCGGTCTCGTTGATAAACCGACAGTCGTTGGGCGGCCCCAGCTCCAGGCAATCTCCCGCGTTCATTTCATGGCGGGTGTCCCCCTCCAGAAAGACCAGCTTCCCGGACTGCAGCCAGATCAGCTGGCGCGCCAGCGCGTAGGATGATGCGGGCATGGGCACGTCGCTGCCTGCAGGGAGTTCAACCTGGACGAGATCGATAGGCAGGTCGGTTCGCGGTGAGACGTGGCGGCGAAGATAGTGCGTTTGCGGGTCGCGCCATACCGGCTGGTTCGCCAGACGCAGCAGTTTGCCTTCCTGCATTTCGGCGCGGGCAATAAGGGTCGACATGCTGATGCCAAATGCCCCGGACAAACGCGCAAGCAGCGTCGCCGTGGGGCTGCTTTCTCCGCGTTCAATTTTGTGGATCATGGCACGCGACACGCTGGCCCGGTCGGCCAACTCGCTCAATGACCATCCCCGGGATTCCCGTTCAAGGCGAATTCTGGCGCTAATCCGTTGATTCATATTGTCTGAAATAGTGTTCATGACGTCATACTATAGTGTATGAACAGCATTTCAACGCAGTTTTCATAACAAAAAAATATGGATTATGCCGTAGCGTAGTCACGTCACCCTTGTGTAATATCGTGACAAATCCGTACTACTATAGTGAACAACACGCTCAGAGGGTTCGCCATGATCGTTCGTCATGCCTGCAAAGAAGATTGCGCCGCCATCGGTGATATCTACAACCATGCGGTATTGCACACCGCTGCTATCTGGAACGACAAAACCGTGGATGTCGATAACCGCATCGCATGGTTTGAAGCGCGGACGCTGGCCGGTTTTCCGGTACTGGTCAGCGAAGAGAACGGCACGGTGACGGGCTATGCCTCGTTCGGCGACTGGCGGGCTTTCGAAGGTTTTCGCCATACGGTTGAGCACTCGGTGTACGTTCACCCGGACCATCAGGGAAAAGGGATTGGCCGGGTGCTGATGAATGCGCTGATTGATGAAGCCCGCAAAATGGGCAAACACGTGATGGTGGCGGGAATAGAGACGCAAAACCACGCCTCGATCCATCTGCACGATACGCTGGGTTTTATCACTACCGGGCAAATGCCGCAGGTGGGCACCAAGTTTGGCCGCTGGCTGGATTTAACCTTTATGCAGCTGCAGCTGGATGAGCGCAGCGATCCGGACGCCCTGCCATGAATCAGTCGATTACGCTGGCCTGTCTGGTTGCGGCGGGCATCGGTCTGGTGGTGCAAAATATGCTGATGGTGCGCATCACCCAGTCTTCGTCCACCATCCTTATCGCCATGCTGCTCAATTCGCTGGTCGGTATCGTGTTGTTTGTCAGCATTTTACTGATTAAGCAGGGTTTTAGCGGATTCGGTGAACTGGCCGCGACGATACGCTGGTGGACGCTGATCCCCGGTTTGCTGGGATCGTTTTTTGTCTTTGCCAGTATCAGCGGATACCAGAACGTTGGCGCGGCAACGACCATCGCCGTGCTGGTAGCCAGCCAACTGATTGGCGGGCTGGTAATGGATATTCTGAAAAGCCACGGGGTCCCGCTGCGCGCCCTGATCGGGCCGGGATGTGGCGCAGTAATGCTGGTGGTCGGCGCGTGGCTGGTGGCCCGCCGTCAGTTCTGAGTTAAAGGATTGTGCCGCCCTTCGTCAGCTGTTCGAGGCGAGCGTCCATCTCTTCTTTGTGCTGCTTGCCGTGATGGGCAATTGCGGTACGTAACCGCTGCTGCTGGGTGTAACGATCTTCCCGGCTAAGCTCAGTGTCGTCGCTCAGTTCGATCAAGAGTTCATTCATGTGGGCGATTACGCTCTCCTGTAGAGCGGCGTCGACGCGGGCAATCACTTCATTTAAATGTGACACTGTCACTCCTTATAATTTGCCGGGTGGCGGCTACGCCTCACCCAGCCTACCCAAGACTTGTAGGCCCGGTAAGCGCAGCGCCACCGGGCAAAATGGTTAATTCAATCTCGCCTTCGAGAAATCGCTGCCCATCAGGCTGACGCTATACCCGGTGACGTTGCTGCGGGTGGCATAGAACGTCTTGCCGTTTGCAAGGGCAATCCACGGAGCCTGCTGGTAGAAAATCTCCTGCGCCTGGCCGTAGAGTTTCGCACGCTCGGTTGGGTCACTGGTTAATTTTGCTTTTTGCACCAGCCCATCATACCCCTTATCACACCAGCGCGCGGCGTTGGATCCGGTTTTGATGCTGTTGCAGCCCAGCAGAACGTCCGCGAAGTTATCCGGATCGCCGTTGTCCGACATCCAGCCAAACAGCGCCGAGTCGTGCTCGCCTTTGCGCATGCCGGAGAGATACTCGCCCCACTCGTAGGAGACGATTTTGGCCTTCACGCCAACTTTCGCCCAGTCGCTCTGGATCATCTCTGCGATGCGACGCGAATTCGGGTTATAAGGCCGTTGAACCGGCATGGACCACAGCGTCACTTCCGCGCCCTTCTCAAGCCCGGCCTGCTTCAGCAGCGCTTTGGCTTTTTCAGGATCGTAGGCGTAATCTTTCAGGTCGTGATTAAAGCCCATCATATTCGGCGGGATCGGCGATTTTGCCACCGTACCGGACCCCATAAAGACCGCATTCACGATGGCTTTTTTATCCGTCGCGTAGTTCAGGGCCTGGCGTACCAGCACGTTATCAAAAGGTTTTTTCTCGGTGTTAAACGCCAGATAGCCCACGTTCAACGCATCCACCGAGTGCAGCGTCAGATCTTTGTTTTTCTTGATGACATCAAACTGCACCGGCGACGGCGCAGGGATCACCTGGCATTCATTGGTTTGCAGTTTCGCCAGACGGGTTTCCACGTTAGGCGTGATGGAGAAGATCAGGTGCTTCGTGGGAACCGCGCCATCCCAGTAGTTGGGGTTCGCCACGTAGCGGATCAGCGAATCCACTTTGTACTGCTGGAGAACATACGGGCCGGTACCGATTGGCCAGGTATCGACGTTCTCTGGCGTTCCTTTTTTGAGCATCACGTCCGCATACTCTGCTGACAGAATGGAAGCAAAGTCCATTCCCCAGTCCGCGAGGAACGCCGCGTTTGGCTCACTGAGCGTAAACTGTACGTGATAATCATCGATCTTTTTCACGTCCTGAATCAGCTTATCAAGGCCCACGTCGTTAAAGTATTCGTAATTCCCCTGAGAGACATTGTGATACGGATGCTTAGGGTCTTTCTGACGCATGACGGAGAAAATAACGTCATCGGCGTTAAAATCGCGGGTAGGTTTGAAGTATTTGTTGCTGTTGAACTTAACCCCTTTACGCAGCGTAAAGGTATAGGTTTTGCCGTCAGGAGAAATGGTCCATGACTCCGCCAGGGATGGCACCGGCGTATTTTTCACCGGATCAAAGTTAATCAGGCGGTTGTAAAGTACCTGAGAGCTGGCGACAAACGTCGGGCCGGAGCTGGCGATCTGCGGGTTAAACGACTCTGGCGAGGCTTCAGAGCAGTAAATAAGCGTATCGTTATTTGCCGCCCATGCGGCGCTTGCCGGTAAAAGAGTGCTCAGCGCGAGGGCGAGCAGCGTTTTCCCTGTAGACATGGTTATAACCCTTTCGGTTTTATTATTGTGGACAGTAATAACAGCACAGCCGATATCACCTGGCAAATAACGAAACACTATCAGGTTATTCTAAAGCAGTGTTTTTCGCTGATTTTCCAACCAGCGCAGAGAGTGTGATTTGCCTTAAGTTCCCTTCTTCGTCAAGCACAACCGTTACGAACAATGCCGCAAGAAATCGGCGCTTTTGGCGTCTCCTCTGCCGTTTGCTTGTTTTACCTTTTCGTTAAAGTAACGGTGTAAAGAAGTCTATGGGAACACATCGTGGCAAAAACACTTTTACGCAGCGGTAATCTGGATGATTTTCAGGCCGTTGGCGGCGGCGGACAGGCCGTATTTGAATCAGCGCTGCAAATCCGGGAAGCACTCCGCTTGCGCAAGCAACAGTCGATAGTTGATTGTCTGGCTATCCCGCAGGTCAACGACGGCGGCGATCGCGTTGACTGGTACGCCCCCATTGAGGGAGCGGTGACAAGCTGGAAAGCCGCCGGAGAAGACGACCGGTTTCGCGCCCTGCGCTACCTCGAAAGTACGCTGGCGAGCGTGGAGTCGCTGAGCAAAAAGTGTATCCAGTCGCCGAAAACCGCCCAGCAGCTGTTTGGCTCCCTGCTTTCCAAAGCGTTCCAGTTCCCTGGCGAAAACTTTCTGTATTTGGTGGATGGCAAACCGGTGATCTGCTTCTGGGGCTTCGTAAATCTTAACGAAAACGCCCGCGATGATGTACTGAGCTGCCTGCGCGACGCGCTGATCCCTGAACCGGACCCGGTGGTCATCGAAGAACCCGAGCCAGAACCGGAACCCGAAGCCCCACCTGTCACGTTCGCCCAGGCCGACGAGCCGCTGATGACTCCCGCCCCGCCCGCTCCCGGCGTACGCATTACGGAAGAGGCGCTCTATGAGCCAGCGCCCGCCCACAAGGTGACGGAACCCGCTGGCGAACCTCCGGCCAAAATCGTGGTAAAAAAACGCCGCGTCCCGCTGTGGTCGCTGCCCGTTGCCGCCGTGATTGTTGCCGCCATCGCCACTCCGCTGCTGTGGCCTGAACAGGCACCTTCAGCCGAACCTGCTCCTGTAGCAGCGCCTGCTGCGGTCGTTATCGCGCCTGCTCCGGTGAAAACGGTCGAACCGCTGACGATGAATTTGCCGCTGCACCAGGCCGTCGTCGTGGCACCACAGGTGAAAGCGCCTGAGCCGGAGCCTGTAGTGATTGCTGCGATCCCGAAAGATGCCATGGTCATGGAGGCCGATCAGGTGAAAGCCGGTTCGACCCGCTTCCTGAACGGTACCTGGCGCGTGATTCTGGACGTAAAAGATCCGATCACCGGCAAGCCGCCCTCGCTGCGCTATCAGATCCAGAACAACAAAGGTACTGCCCGCGTCGTTCACGGGGACAATATTGTCTGTCGCGCGGAGATCTTCTCCGGCTTGCACAGCAACGGTGAACTGATGATCAAAAGCCGCGGCAACGCCCGCTGCACGGATGGCTCGCGTTATCCGATGCCGGAAGTCTCCTGTAAATCCGGCACCAGCGACGTGGCGGAATGCAGCGCCCGATATGATGCCAAAACCGTTGTTCCTTTGACGTTCAAAAAAGCAGGTGCCTGATCCTATGCTGGTAAATCTTTGCGACTACAAACAGAGCGTCACGCTTATTGCTAACAGCGGCGTGCAATTTCTGGATTTTGGTCTGACGCCCCAGGACACCGCCAGCACCGGGCGGTTTGTCCGCAAAACCGCCAACGGCCCTCTGCTGCGTCTTGATTACGATCTGGTCAATGGCCGCTACACGCTCCCGGCGACGGGCGGCGGCCAGCCAGAAGTCCTGAAGCCCGAGAGCACCATTACGCTGCACCAGTCCCTTGCTGTGCTGGACGGCGTCTGGCTTCCTCTGCCGTTTCTGCGCTTTAACCCGCCGCGCACCTTTGTAGAGGGGCCTGATAACTGGGCACGCGTGCAGATCCGCAAGCTAACTGCACCGGATTCGGCAGGCAATACGCACCGCGTCACCCTGGCGCTCGACAGCCAGATTGCGGAGCATGCCACCGCCGCACTCTCCCCCGTTGAAAACGATATTCTGAACGGCACACGGTTTGCGCTTGCCTGGCGTGATAGCGAAGTCGAAAGCTTCCTCGACCAGACCTGGATCGACGGCTGGCTGCGCGAAGCCTTTAGCCAGTACGCGACGGTAGTTGAAAACCGCGCCGAGCGCGATCTGCATCAGGCCATGCGCAGCTTTGAATACCAGGCGCACTGGCTGAACCTGCTGACGTTGCTCGGCGAGCAGCTTACCGTGCCCGAGGTGAAATTTGTCACCCATACGCTCAGCACCCCGGCGATCCCCGTCGACCTGATCCTCGACGTGGGAAACACCCATACCTGTGGCGTTATTATCGAAGATCATGGCGATGCCAATGACGGCCTGCGTCAGACCGCCGAGCTGCAGGTGCGTTCCCTGAGCGAACCGCAGTTCCTTAACGATCCGCTGTTCACCAGCCGCCTGGAGTTTTCAGAGGCCCGCTTTGGCAAACAGCACTTCTCGGTGGAAAGTGGCCGCGAGGATGCCTTTGTCTGGCCCTCTATCGTTCGCGTGGGCGACGAGGCCCGCAAGCTGGCGATGCAGCGTCTGGGCACCGAGGGCAACAGCGGTATTTCCAGCCCGCGCCGCTACCTGTGGGATGAAACCCCGGTTGTGCAGGACTGGCGCTTTAGCCAGATGAACAGCAAAACGCAGCGGGAACCCCTGGCGACGGCGTTCCCGCTGATGAACCTGATGAACGACGACGGCGAACCGCTCTTTACGCTGCCGCAGGATGAACGGCTGCCGGTTTTCTCGCCGCAGTACAGCCGCAGCACCCTGATGACGCATATGCTGTGTGAACTGCTGGCGCAGGCGCTGGGACAGATTAACAGCGTCGCCACCCGCCTGCGCCTTGGCTTCCCGGCTTCGCCGCGCCAGCTGCGCACCCTGATCCTCACCCTGCCGTCGGCCATGCCGAAACAGGAGCGTGAGATCTTCCGCCGTCGCATGTTTGAAGCGATCGCCATCGTCTGGAAAGCGATGGGATGGCACCCGCAGGACGACGATTTTGCCAGCCGTAAACAGCAGGAAAAAAGCGTTGTGCCGGTTCCTGAAATCCAGATGGAGTGGGATGAGGCGAGCTGTGGCCAGCTGGTGTGGCTGTACAACGAAGCGATATCTCATTTTGGCGGACAGACCGAAGCCTTTTTCGCTTCGCTTGCTCGTCCCGATCGTGAACCGCAGCCTGGCGTTGAGCCTGGTCGGGCGCTGCGCGTCGCCTCTATCGACATTGGCGGCGGCACGACCGATATGGCCATTACCCACTATCAGCTCGACGACGGCTCGGGTAACAACGTTAAAATTACCCCGCAGCTGCTGTTCCGTGAAGGGTTCAAGGTCGCAGGGGATGACACCCTGCTGGACGTTATCCAGCGCTATGTCCTTCCCGCACTGCAAACCCAGCTGCAAAAATCCGGAATGGCGGACGCGTCCCTGCTGATGGCTTCGCTGTTCGGGGATTCAGGCCGTATTGATACCCAGGCCGTGCTGCGCCAGCAAACCGCCCTTCAGCTCTTTATGCCTTTGGGGCACGCGATTCTGGCGGCGTGGGAATCGAGCGATATCGACGATCCGCTGGCCGGGCTGCACGCCACTTTTGGCGATTTGCTCCCACAGAAGCCTACGCGCAACGTGATGAACTATCTGCAACAGGCCATCGACCACGCCCTGCCAGCAGGGTCCGACGCGTTCGACCTGTTCGCGGTTCCGCTGCACGTCAATTTCCGGGAAATGCAGGACGCGATGCTGGCGGGCCAGTTCACGCTGGCGGCACCGCTTCATGCGGTGTGTGAAGCGATCTCGCATTACAGCTGTGACATTTTGCTGATCACTGGCCGTCCGGGTTGTCTGCCCGGTGTCCAGGCCTTAATCCGCCACCTGCAGCCGGTGCCGGTAAACCGCATCGTCTGGCTGGATAAGTACCAGGTTCACGAGTGGTATCCCTTCAGCCAGCAGGGGCGCATTGGCAATCCGAAATCAACCGCTGCGGTGGGGGCGATGCTGTGCAGCCTGGCGCTTGATCTTCGCCTGCCGCGCTTTAACTTCAAAGCGGCTGACATCGGTGCGTACTCCACCGTGCGTTATCTGGGCGTACTGGACAACACGGTGAATACACTGCGCGACGAGAACGTCTGGTATCAGGAGGTCGATCTTGATAAGCCGGGTGCCAGACTCGACGCACGGCTTCACTTCCCGCTGCGCGGAAACGTCACCCTGGGCTTCCGTCAGCTGGCAAACGCCCGCTGGCCGGCTACGCCGCTGTACACCCTGAGCATCAACTCTGCCGAACTGGCAAAAGCCATTGCCGGCGACGGCGTGCTGAACGTGCGCCTCAAACTGCGCGGCGGCGGCAAGCATGAAGGCCCGGAATCGTTCGAGCTGAGCGACGCGTGGCTGCAGGACGGCACGCCCGTTCCGCCAGATGCCTTAACGTTTAAACTGAATACCCTGGCCGATCGCCGTCATAGCGGTAGCCATTACTGGATCGACAGCGGGAGCGTATACCTGAAATGACTGCGATGACGACCACCACTCAGGCCCTGATCGGGTGGATTAACGAGACGCGCCAGCATGCCCCGATGCTGGATAACGATGCGGATGCGCTGCTGGCGCGACTGAATGCAGCCCAGGCGCGTGAACAGGCGATTGACCGCGCGCTGGCAAGCCAGAGCAGCATTGGCCTGTACGGTCATTCGCAGGCGGCGAAAGCGCACCTGCTCACCTCGCTGTGCGGCAGCGGTAGCGGCCGAATGAACGTGTCCCTTGGGCAGCGCACGTTCGACTATTTTTCGCATATTAACCCGGGCCACGGCCTGACCAACATGGCCGTTCGCTTTACGAAAAAGCACCCTGACATTGCGGATGACGCCTTCCCGCTGCGTCTGAGCCTGGTCACGGAAGCGGAACTGGTACAGCTGTTTATCGCACGCACTCTCCTTCATCCGCAGATCCGCCCGGTGGAGAAATCGGTTATCGAAGCCCGGCTTGAAAAATGGCGCGCGCTTCGCCAGCCGCAGGGCGTGCCGGGAATGAGCGCGCATGAAGTGGGAGCTATCGCCCGCTTCTGGCAGAACGCGGTACCGCGCGCGAAACAACAGATTGATGACGCGCTCTGGCATCAGATTGCCACGCTTGTGCCTTCCCTCGATCTCAGCACCCGCGCCAGCGTCTGGTCGCTGCTGTGGGGCGAACAGCAGGAGTTAACCCAGCAGTGGCTGAGGTTTGCGCATATGCTGCATCAAACCAGCCATGCGCGCGAGCTTGCTGCCCCGCTGAGCCTGCTGGTGGATAACTTCGGTCTGCCGTGCGAAGGGTTTCTCACCCACACCGCCCTGACCTCACCCGACGCGCAGGAAGCGTTGCTACACCCGCTCAGCCACGGCGACATGCTTAACGCCATCAGCATTCCCGTCGACGTGCTGGCGTTTTTGACCCGCGAGCTGGTCCTGCCCGTTGAGCACGGCGTGCTGGACGATGTCGATCTGATTGATATTCCGGCGTTCACCACGGATGAGACACCGCTGCTGACGCAGGCCAAGCGCCAGTGGTTGCTCGATCACTATCGCCAGCAGCTGCAGCCTGATGTCCTGGTTGTCTGCAACGCGACGGCCCGACACGATCAGACGGCCCATACGGCCAACGTGCTGCTGAACTGGGTGCAAGAAACCCAGTCAGCCGACGCGTCGGCCCTGCCGGGGCTGGTGTGGGCCATTACGCCGCACGACGCGCGGTTTACCACCAAACACAATCTCGACGAGGCGGTGCAACAGCTGCTGGGTCAACCGGGTTTGCGCTGGGGAACCTTGCAGGCGCTGGATAGCCACAGCATGCAGCGCGTGGTGGAGTGGCTGTCGCAAGCCACCCTGCCTGCTCAACGTCAGAAACGCCTGCGCGCATTACACTCATCGCTACAGCACGCGCTGGCGGCGCTGATGCAGCCCTGGCTTGCGCCGTTGACGCAAACACCCGAGGCCAGACGCGCGCAGGCCGAAAATATGGTCCGCACCCTGCAGGGCAGTGCCGCCCGCCATGGTGAACTGCTGGAGGGTTTACTTCCTCCGTTAAGCGCGTTTGAGACGCTGCTGGCCGTTCAGCAGCCGCGTGAAGAACAGGTCAACGGCTTGTTTACCGATACGATCGATCTCTTCGCGGATAATACCCAGGAAAGCACCGGAACGTTCCAGACCAAAGACAAGGCGCGTCTGGCGCATAAAGTCTGGATCAACCACCTGCGCCAGTGGAGCCGCAATGAGGCCGCCGCTGCCCGTCTGGGCCTGGAGCCTGCGGTTCTGCAACAGGTGGCGGACGTTCTGGTCGTCGCCAGCTATCGGCTGGATCTGCCTGCGCAAGTGCAGAATATTGTCGACGGGGATAAAAGCAGCGCAGCGCAGCTTCATGCCGTAATGGGGAATTTCGTGGGCTGGCTGGGGTATGAAAAGACGCCTGTCGCCGAACGTCCGGCCAGCCGCCTGCGTAAAGGCCAGGCGATCTTCGTGACACCGGTGGTCAACAGCGACACGCCAAGGCTCACGCGTCTGGGCGAGCAGCCCGTGCATGCTGCAACGGTCTATGTGTACGACTGGCTGGTTGCCCTCTACAGCCGGGCGATTGAGAACATCGAGTATCATCATCCGCAAGACGTTCAACCCTGTGCAAGAAAGGCGTTGCAGAGGCTGTTAGGCTAACCTTTCACGGCCCGCAGCAGTGCGGGCTGCTTTCAGAAAAGCGAGATCAGCAGTGCGACCGGGAAGCTCATCGGCCAGGTCGAACCGACAAGAAACGCGCTCAGCAGACGAATGCGCTTGCGATCTTTGGAGAGGAACCAGGTGATTAACGCGCAGATTGACGCCATGATTGCGTAGAAAACCAACATCTTTTGATACAACGTCATTCTGTTTACCTGAGCCGAAAAAATAACCGCACGCAATATGCGTCATACGTTGACACAGATCAAGTTTTTTCGTTACATCATAACCCTTTTAAGAATAAGGGTAATAACAACTGAGTACACTTCGTAACAAACCCGGAGCACAAGGGATCCTCTTTATTAGTAACATGCATTATAAATGCACATTATGATAAATTTGCCTTCGCGAAAAGCAGTCTAATGGAGACAGGCTTTTATGGGAGGAAACATGCTACGCATTCCGCAAAGTTGTATTCATACCCGCTCCACCCCTTTCTGGAACAAAGAGACGGCTCCCGCCGGGATTTTCATCCGTCATCTGGGTAAGGGCACACGTCCGGGCGTTTACCCTCGCCTGTCCGTTTCACAGGGTGCAGTACGTTACTTAGGCTATGCTGATGAAGTCACGCCTGAGCCTGACAGTGAACTGATCATTGAAGCAGGCCATTTCGGCGTTTTTCCGCCGGAGAGATGGCACCACATTGAAGTGATGACCGACGACACGCTGTTTAACATCGACTTTTTTGTCGAGCCTGACGTACTGAAGTCGCTTTAAGCGCCTGACATCAAGAAGGAAAACTCTATGCTACGTATTCCTGAGAATTTTGTTCATACCCGCTCCACACCGTTCTGGACGAAAGAGACGGCACCGAAAGCCCTCTTTACCCATCACAACACCAAAGCTGGCGTTTATGGCCGTTTATCCGTGATGCAGGGTGCAGTGCGTTACTTCGGTTTTGCCGACGGCGACGCTACCGAGCCGGACCTGGAGCTGGTCATTGAAGCGGGATCGTTTGGTATCTCCCCGCCGCAGAAATGGCACCGCATTGAGCTGTTGACCGACGATACCTATTTTAATATCGACTTTTTCGCCGATCCTGACGTCACGCTCAGCGGTGCAGGTATTGGAAAAGTGGTTAACACGCATAAGGAGTAAATCATGGGCAAGGCAACCTATACCGTTACGGTCACGAATAACAGCAACGGTGTATCGGTCGATTATGAAACGGAAGCTCCTATGGAGCTGCTGATACCGGATGTCGCCGCCGACGTGGTAAAAGATCTGGTGAATACCGTGCGTGCTTACGATACCGAGAATGAGCACGAGGTGTGCGGCTGGTAAATTACGTGATCATCAGTGGCGGTGTCGTATCTGACGATGAGCGACATACTGCCATCCGACAGTCGTTTAGCGACTGTCGGGGATCACTCTCCATCAACTCAATGCTAATTAGTCAATCTTCCTGTCTGCTGGATTGATGTCCCCCTTTAGTTCCCCCCTTTCAGCAAAACTCTCTTTTTATAATCACGTTCTTTGTTGACGTTCTCCTATGTATAGCGCACCCGTGAACATCAAAGTCAGCCTGATGTTTCCTATCCACCCGCGATACAGAGCGCTACGCTTTTTGGGTTTTAGATTATTTATTTTTGGCGACCAGGCGTGTTGTGAGAGGTCTGAATCGGCTACCGGGTTACCAGAGGGCTTCGCTCGAAAAAAGCCATTTCAGCAAAATGGCCAGTCGGGTGCCTGGCAGCAGTATTCAGGCACCCGACTGGCTGAACACAGGCAACCTGTTTACCTTCACCACCTTACCCGGGAATGACGGGTCTTTTCCCCGACACACGGCCTGTTGGTGATCCCGATCACATTTAAACGTGTTCCCTGTAGGCATTTGCTGGCACAGATAGTTAAATAATACTCATTATCATTTCGATGTATCGTGAGGAAGTGGCTGGCATGCATTGTCACCCTGTATCTGGTGCATGCCTGAAGATTATCCCCCGCCTCCTTCAAATGTCGCTGCCTGCATTATTGTCAGTGTCCATCTTCACCCGAATCGCGATGAAGGACGGCATCCTGATGTATTCAGATAATCGTTAAGCACTGCGTAGGATCACGGGTCCTATAAACCCCACAGGTCATTTTGCGGTTGTATGCATTTTTTTGTTTGTAATGGCTTTTCTATGGTGATGTATAAAATAAGGAGATACAGAAATGAAAGAATTGACCACTAATCAAATCAATACGGTAGCCGGTGCAGGCGGTGACGTCGGTCGGGAAATTGCCCAGGGCCTTGGTGCAGGCGCAGGTACATATGTCGGCGGCACACCAGGTGCGATTGTCGGGGGGATCGCCGCAGGGCAGACGTATGACTGGGCGTCAACGCATACTCCCGATCCGTCTCTGTCGCCGTCAGGACTGGGGGGAACGCTGGGAGGTACCCCATTTAATCCGCACGATCCTGATACTGTCACGAATGCCGCTGGCGCAGCGGACTTTGCAAAATGTTTCCTTTCTGGCGGTAAAGATTGTTCCTGACAGTTAATAACCTGCCCGTACAGGAAACTGTGACGGGCAATTCCAGGCTGGGCTACGGCACAGCCGCTGTCCCAATAATGATTCTTCTATCAGCTGACTGCAGCGTCGTTTCCCTGTGCGCAATAATAATCCGTGTAATATTCAGTCGTTTAATTGCCTGATTAACTGCGATTTCACTGTCGGTATCCAGTGCGCTGGTGGCCTCATCCATGAATAATATTCCGGGACGGCGATAAAGCGCCCGGGCGATAAACAGCCGCTGTTTTTGCCCACCTGACAGCCCTTCCCCCAGTTCACCTATAAGCGTTTCGTACCCCATGGGCATGGCCATGATCACGTCATGAATATAACTGACTCTGGCGCATTCCATCATCCAGTCATCATCGGTGGTTTCAGCGAAGCCACAGATGTTTTCACGCACCGAGCCTGAGAAAAGACGGTCATCCTGCATCACGCAGGCAATCATTTTATGATAATTATTGATGCCCAATTGTCGGATATCGGTTCCGTCCATTAATACCTGACCGGAGTCGGGCTCAAACAGTCCGCAAAGCACCTTCAGCAGTGTCGTTTTTCCCGATCCGGAGGGGCCCGTGATGGCCACGCTTTCTCCGGGTCTGATGCAGAGACTGAGGTCGACGAAAACAGGAGGAGACTGGCTGTCATATCGGTAGCTAAGGCCCCGGGTCTCCAGCCCCGCTGGCTCCATCGCGGCTTTCAGTCCTGAGTCCGGCTTAATCTCTTCCCGCTCATTGAGGGCAATATCCGAAATCCTTTCGTTATGCAGACTCATCATGCGCAGCTGAAGCAAATAGTTTGTCAGCGAACCCACCCGCGCTGAAAACTGGCTGCGGAAAACCCCGAACGCGACAAACATGCCGATGGTCATCTGGTTATCAATCACGAGACTGGTGCCCAGCCACAGGATCACAACCTGGTCACAGGCAGTTACAAAGGTGTTTATCCCACCAAATAACATGTCCATCCTGGTGAGCCTGATGCCGGTATTGATGGCATCAATCTTAAGATTGAGCCAGTGACGGCTTCGACGCTGTCCCATTCCTTGCATTTTAATGGTCGCGATGCCGTACAGGGTCTCCATAAAATAGGAACTGGCCCTGGCCCCCCTGACCAATGCATCTTCGGATAACTGGCGGTAATGGCTGTAGGTAAGTAAACGGATCATCACATATAATGCGGTAAAGCTCAGTACCACGGCAGTCAGCCATCCTCCATAAAGTACGAGCATGACCAGCACACAGACAACCATAATACTGTCCATGATGGCCCCCACCACGCTGGTCGTAAATGTCGTACGCAGCGTATCCAGCGAACCGAAGCGGGACTGAATATCACCCAGTTTTCGTCGTTCAAAATATGCCAGTGGCAGCTGGAGCAGATGGCGGAAAAGCCCTGACTGCCATTGCACGTTTATCAGCGTTTCCATAACGATTGTTGACCAGGCTCGTATCATACTGACCGTGGCCCGTAACAGGATGAAAAACATCAGGCCTGCGCAGATGAGCGTAAGCAACCCCTGATCGCCTGCGGGAATGGCGTGATCCATCACCAGTTGGGTGCCCACAGGCATCATCAGGGTGATTGTTTCAATGAAAAGTGAAAAGCAGAAGATTTTGGTCAGCGCGCCGCGTATGCCATGAACACCGCGTAGTAACGCCCGCATGCTGATCCGGTTCTGGACGGTCTCCTGAACAAAAGTACTGCCGGGCCATACCTCCAGCGCAACACCGGTGAAGCACTGAGACATTTCATTGGGATCTGCTATTCTCCGGCCCCGGGCCGGATCATGGAGCACGAACCCCTTCTTACTGATGCTTACCAGCACCACGAAGTGATTAAAATTCCAGTGAAGAATACAGGGTAGCCTGAGGTCGCTGAGTTCACAGAGATCAAGTGATAAAGCCCGCGTCTCCATTCCAAGATGAGTTCCCGTCTCCATGACGCCCGCAAGCGTGGCTCCCCGGGCAGACAGGTTAAACTGCCGACGCAGGGCAATCAGGTCAACGTTTCGGCCATAATGGCCACAAACCATCGCCAGACAGGCCAGTCCACATTCTGACGATTCCGTCTGATGCACGACTGGCACGCGTCTGCGAAGTTTGAGATCAAGTTTATTCCCCAGGTCAGCAAGGACGCGTTTAGTTGTCATTCACTGGCCCTGTAACGCTGTGCTTCATGTCGTAGAAAGGTGACAGCATCCACTGATAAATCCGTCGTTTCTCGAGAAATAATGTGCTCTGTGCCTTCATACCGTTTTCCAGCGGCAGATCTCTACCCATGTAAGCGATTGACTGACGTTCCGGCCTGACGACCACTTTATAGTAAGGAATTGATCCTCCCGCAGTGTTCCGAGGCGCTCCCGCATAGGTCTGCATTTCCTGGGAAGACGCTGGTGTTCGGGAAACCAGCATCACTTTCGCCGCAAACTGTCCGAATTTTTCCGCCGGGAAAGCTTCGTAGCGCACATTCACGCTGTCACCCACAGAAATATAGGGCAGAGCATCATTCGGTACCCACAAAACCAGGTCATGGCTTTTTACGTTCTGCGGAACGATTTGCAGAAGGCTGTCTCCTGCACTGACCATCTGTCCCGGCGTAACACTAAGCGAATCAATTTTTCCGTCCGACAATGCACGAACTATGACATCGCCTCCGGCATCCGTAGTGACACGTTCTTTCTGTAACTCGTAACGCTGCAGTTCCATCTGGTAAATGCGGTTATCAAATTCAGCTGCCTGCGTTTGGATCTGACTGTCCAGACTGGTTATCTGCAGGATGTTCTGCGCATTCTGTGTGCTCAGATTCAACAGGCTATTCTGTTGTTGATAATACAGTGCCACCTGGCTGGTTAACTGATCTTTAGTTATAAGTCCCTGTTTCTGATACTGGCGGTAGTTCTCCATATTTTGCTTCATCATGTTTATCCCTTCTTCCGCCCGACGGACAATAGCGGCAGAACGCCTGAAAGCCTCGCTGTACTGCAACTTCTGTTTTTCAAGCGTCCGTAGCGTTGTTTCCTTACTTTTCCTGATGCCAGCGATCATATTCCCGATACGGGCCAACTGGTTATCAATATCCTGACGTTGCGTATCACTGACCACCCCGCTGCGGGTACTTTTACTGACATCAATCTGATAGACAGCTTCCCCTTTCCTTATGCTGTCCCCCTCTTTGATGAATTGTTTGACGACAAAGCCCTGCATACCAGAATAGACATTTACCGGCCTCGGCCAGGTGCTTATTTCCCCCTGAACGTTAATACGCCGGGTGTAAGAACCTGAAATGATGAAGGTCATGAGACAGGTCAGGAAAAACGCCGACATTGCCATGACCAGCCAGACGGGAACACCCGGTAGTAAAACCGCATTCCCGTACCACGTCTTTTTCCTGCTTTCCAGAGCTTCCTTTCGAAACATATCTCCTTCCCGGATCAAAATTGAGATAAAAAGTGGTGCATACGCCGGCAAACATAAAGCGTCATAGCCGAAAACGCCCATAACTGCTCACGCTATCAGACGGTCCCCAGATAAGCGGTGACAAAGGGCATACCGATCACGGTCATGTTCATCAACATATGAAGAAAAACGGGCATCAGTATTCCACCGGATTTGACTCGTCCTACGACAAATACACCAGAGACCAGAAACAGCATCACAAACGATCTCCAGTCCAGGTACTGCAGATGACACGCAGAAAATATAAGAGAGACCACAATTCCGGCAGCGTAAATATTATTTCCGAACCAGTATCTGAACACGCTTAAAAGACAACCACGGAAAATCATTTCTTCATAAACCGGCACAATCAGGATCATCATTACAGCATTCATCCAGAATACGTGACCTTTCAGTGCCAATTGGGACACAGACCAGCTTTCAGCCTGTTTTATAAAAATAAGCGAAGGTATAACATACTGAATAAACAGGACACACAAAAAGAGCGGGAAGAATATGCCGATCCGGATACTCCCCCAACCATAACCTTCTCTTTTACGAAAGTAGAAGTAATAAAGAGGAAAGATAATCATGAATTCCAGGCTAAAGAGCAAGGGATAGAGATATCCCTTGTCTAACAGCGCCTTACTACCGTCATAAAACAGGGGTAAGAACGTGATACCCATAAAAAGAAGGAACATCGCAAAGCAACCGGTAACAGATTTGCTCCTTTCAATAGTTTCACTGTTGTATCCGTCAACATTCATATTTTGGACCAGTAAAAGTGTAAATTATGCTCATAAACCGCACTGACTGTACACATCAGGATAACCCTGATGATTCTGCTCACATGCTTCTTAAGGAAGCAGAGAGGATTGGGGTCCTGTGAACTGTTCATGCGGCTTAACCGGCCTTTTGGCACTGTTACAGATCATACGGACATCATAGGGATCAGTAACAAACATCATTGAGGTTATTAGGACTCCATATGCACTCTCGTCCTGCCGCGGCGTTCCATGCTTCGGAGGGCAAATTCGCAGGTTTCTGCCTGATTGTTCCACCCAGCCCAGAAGGTGACATCGCCGGATCGGGTGTATGGGCGGCAGCCCAGTCATACACCTGTCCCGCAGCTATTCCACCAGCAATGGCCCCCGGTGTGCCGCCGACATACGTACCTGCACCAGCGCCGAGTCCCTGCGCAATTTCGCGGCCGATATCGCCTCCCGCTCCAGACACGGTATTGATTTGACTATTTGTAAGTATTTTCATCTCTGTAGTTCCTTATTTTATTTAACACCGAATAATATCCATTACTCAAAAAAAAGATGCATACAACGGCAAATACCGAAACCAGTGCTCTCGAAACTGATATTATAGGTTCGTTATTGACAAATATGTTATATAGAGAAATAAAAGAATAGAAAATGACGAAATTAATAATACCAGAAATAATCGCATCTGCAATATCACAGTTCCTTTGCTTATTTCTAAAAACCATGACCACTCCTTGTCTCTAACGGACAGCACTAGCAAAGAAATATTCAGATTGAATAAGTAAAAGAACAACAAACCATGCTTGTTGTACTCATTAAACAGCACAGGATCACCTTATGAAAAATAGTTCATCGTCATTTTTATTTACCTGTATTGTCGCAACCTTTGCAAATGCTAATGAGTCTTATTTAACAGCTAATGCTGACATAATCATACTAACAACACTCCTAAACGTGATCATGATCACGTTAATTAGCGCATTTCGATATCAATTATCGCGTAATCTCCGGACTACTATTCTGCCCCCTCAGACAGTCAATAGTAGATTTCACGCCAATACGGATTAGAGAGTGAAAATATTGATTACCTCATTCTATAACGGATGTGACTGTGATTGATCCGGGCAATTATAATAACGATCTGCTCGCCCTACGGACAGTCGTGCGCCTGCCCGCTTTAGGTCATCCTCACATCACCGTCAGCCCGGTAACTCCATCTGGATCAATTATCACATTTAGACAGGTAACAATTTGATTTCCGTTCAGCAGAGTATTGCCAGTATGCATTGACTCAAGGCATATACGCGTACCGACAAATACTCTGCATAAAAATACGTACAGGGTTGTGTAACAGATCCGTCAGGCATCCACCGCCTGCAGTAAACGCGCCTTCATCGTGCTATAAGTCGTCCGTGCATAGTTTTCTGCCCACGACTGATCGGTAATCTGACTAACGTTGACCGCGCAATATTTGGTTTCCGGCGTTTTGGATATCGGGTCAAGGTTGTCCTGCGTCAGCTCATTGCACGCACCTATCCACCACTGGTAAGTCATATATACCGTCCCTGCATTAATGCGCTCACTCACATCTGCACGGCTTATCACTTTTCCCCTGCGCGAGCTGACCCACACCAGCTGCTTGTCTTTGATACCCCGCTCGTTTGCATCTTCCGGATGGATTTGTACAAAACCAGGTTCATCAGCAAGGCTTTGCAATGCCGCACAGTTACCCGTCATGGAACGACATGAGTAGTGGCCAACTTCACGGACCGTACAAAGCACCAGCGAGTATTCTTCGTCCGGGAGTTCCGCTGGCGCACGCCAAGGAGCGGCAAATAGCTGGCCCTTCCCCGTTGGGGTATCGAATCTGTTGTCTTTATAAAGATAGGGTGTACCCGGATGTTCGGGTGTTGGACATGGCCACTGCACATGACCCATTTCACCCATTTTTTCGTATGTAACACCAAAGAAGAGAGGACAAAGTTCGCGCATTTCGTCCCAGATTTGCTGGTTATTGTCGTAATGCATCGGGTATCCCATCGCTGTGGCAATTAAGCTGATAATTTCCCAGTCGCGTTTGACATTGTAAGGGGTATCAATTGCTTTCTCGAAACGCTGGAAACCACGGTCGGCACAGGTAAACACGCCGCCATGTTCACCCCATGAAGTGGCGGGTAAAATAACATCTGCCACTTCAGCTGTCTTGGTCATGAAAATGTCCTGAACTACAACAAAATCAAGTGCTTCAAAACCTTTACGTACCAGACCAAGATCAGCTTCGGTCTGTAACGGGTCTTCACCCATGATGTAGTAGGCTTTAATCTTACCTTCAAGAGCCTGATGCGGAACTTCGGTGATACGTACGCCGGCTTTGTCGTCCATGTCATCGACGTTTATGCCCCAGGCTCTGGCAAACTTAGTCCGGACCTGCTTATTTTCCACATCCTGATAACCCGGAAACTGGTTGGGCAGCACGCCCATATCGCACGCACCCTGTACGTTATTTTGTCCCCGAACCGGGCCAACCCCTACACCTTCACGCCCCAGATTCCCCGTCAGCAACGCAAGGCTTGCGAGCCCTTTAACCACATCAACCGCCTGACCAAACTGCGTCACGCCCATCCCCCACATGATGGTAGCCGACGGTGCGGCAGCGTAAGTACGCATTGCCTGACGAACTGACTCGGCCGGAACACCGGTGAGGTGTTCAACGTCCTCCGGTTTATAGCCTTGAACCCCTTCACGGTAAATATCCAGGCCTTCGGTGTATTTCTCAACGTATGCTTGATCGTAAAGATGTTCCTCAAGCAGCACATAACCAAAAGCATTTACCAGTGCCATATTACAGCCGTTTTTCAATTGCAGATGCTGATCGGCTATACGAGCGGTTTCGATGCGACGCGGATCGCAAACGATGATTCGGGCACCGTTTTGTTTCGCTTTAATTACACGGCGCGCTACTATTGGATGTGAATCGGCACAGTTATAGCCAAACACCAGCAGACATTTTGAATTTTCAATATCGCCGATTGAATTACTCATTGCACCGTTACCCAGTGTCATCTGCAGACCTGCAACTGATGGTCCGTGGCAAACACGTGCGCAGCAGTCAATATTATTGGTATTCAGGACCGCTCGTGCGAACTTCTGCATTACATAATTAGTTTCATTACCTGTTCCACGTGATGATCCCGTGGTCATAATTGCGCGTGGGCCATACTGCTCTTTGATGGATTTAAGTCGATTAGCTGTATAGTTGATGGCTTCATCCCAGCTTACGGGCTTAAGTTTACCGTTCTTCTCATAACGAATCATCGGCTGCGTCAGTCGTGGTGTGAGTAGCCTGGTATCGTTGAGAAAATCCCAGCCGTAATAACCTTTCAGGCAAAGTTCATTCTGGTTTGTCACGCCATCGGCCGCTTCGGCACGGATAATTTTGTTATTCTCAACAATCAGCTTAAGTTTGCAGCCTGCGCCGCAATAAGGGCAGACGGTAGTAACTTTTTTCATCAGTAACAGACCTGTTAAAAGTGAATTTTTGACATGATAAAATTATGCGGTTTCGTTACCTGAAGGCAGCGTAACCTCGGGTTTCATCATCAACTCAGGGGACAATATTCCCCCCTTTTCACAGTCATGCATGAAATATGCCAATTATATATCATCTATAATTCAGTAATTTAAACGTTGCGCTGACACATAGTGACGATGATTTCGGCATATTTGTCGATAATCCATTCAAGGGTGTCAGAGACAATGTTCCTGCAGTGGCGAACGGTGTTTTCCAGTACGCAGTGGCCGCATCCGATGAATAGGATCAGCCCGCGTAATGAACGCCAGATAAGTGCGCGCATCCACCGCGACGCCATCCCAGGGGCAGGATGACATCGAGGTGGGCGCAAAACGCATCAACCCGTTGAGGGTGGCGCGGCGAAGCTTTAGGCGCGGTAGAGTCGAAGCGCATTTCGGAACAGGTGATGGCCGGGATAACAATATGCTGATTGCATCAGAATGTGTAATTCATGCTTACCGAGACGCTACGCGGTTCGCCATAGACGGCAGAGTCATCGAGGTAGGAGTAGTATTCACGGTCGAACAGGTTGCGGACGTTCGCCTGCACCGCCAGCTGTTTCGTCAGCTGATACTGTGCGAACAAATCGACGAGCGGATAGCTGCCCTGGTAGAGGCGCTGCGTTTCGCCGTCCGGACCGGTGACATCTTTGTACACCTGATTCTGCTAGTTAATCCCGCCGCCTACGGTCAGTTCCGGAAGCACCGGGACGCGGTAGCGGCTGAACAGCTTCAGCTGCGTCTGCGGCGCGAAGCTGTTAAAGCGACCATCTGAATCACGGGCAACGTAACGGGTCGCACTGAAGGTAAGCTGCAGGTTGTCGGTAACGGCACCGTTCACTTCAAATTCCGCCCCTTTGCTCACTGCGCCTTTGGTTGCGCGATAAGCTTGTTCGCTGGATCCATTAACGAATTCTCCGCTTATGGCCTCTCCTGCGTTCTCTTGTTCGATGCGGAATACGGCAACGTTGGTGGTCAGTCGACCGTCCATCCAGTCGGCCTTCAGGCCCGTTTCATAGTTTTTGCCGGTGACGGGGGAAAGCCATGCGCCATCTTTCGTGCGTTTGGTTTGCGGGGCAAAAATTGAGGTATAGCTGGCGTAAGCGGAAAGGCTGTCGTTGATGTCATATACCAGCCCGCCGTAAGGCGTGGTGTTGTATTTACGTATATCGCCGCTGCTGCCGTCTGAGCTGTATTGGGTATAACGTGCGCCAACAATCAGCGACAATGGATCCGCCAGCGACAGGCGTGTCGCCGTATACACCGATTTTTGCCGCACGATATCATCCGCATTTTGATACCAGTCGCCCCACTCCGGCTCGGCCACGCTGCCGTCCCAGCTGTTGTTGAAGATGCCAATCCGATCGCTGTCCATCGGCCCGTCTTTGCTGAAGGTGGCATTGTGCTGCCGGCTATAGCTGGCTCCGGCCATCAGCTGATGTTGACGCCCGAGTAGTTCAAAAGGTCCGCTGGCGTAGGTATCAAAGGAGTCCAGGGTACGCTTGCCGCGATCCTTACTCCCCCAGCCTGTTGCGCCCTCACCGGTGGTGGCGTCCGGATTGCCCATCACGTAGAGCAGAGTGTCGTTGAACGTTTGCTCGCCGTGGGTTCCATTGAAACGAATCGACCAGCCGTTATCCCAGCTGTGAGTGAGGTTAGCAAAAACTTTACGTGATTCAACGTTGTATCCCGTCCAGTCCGCCGAGGTATTCACGTTGCGATCGTAATGGGTGCGTCTGCCGTTACTGTACAGGCTGGGTAATCCGCCCCAGGTCGGGTTGGCGGTATTTGTTTGCTGATAATCCCAGCCCAGCGAGGCCGTTGTGTGTTCCGTTACATCGCCTTCAATTACGCCATAGAGAAATTTCTTGCGCTTACCATATCTGTCAAGCCAGCTGTCCTGATCCTGATAACCTGCCACGACGCGCCCGCGCAGGCTTCCGTCGGAATTGAGCGGCGCGGAGATGTCGCCCACATAACGCTGTTTGTTCCAGCTTCCGTAGCTTGCGCTGACGTTGCCCCTGAAGGTTTTACTGTCGGCACGTTTACGCACCATGTTCACCGTTGCTCCCGGATCGCCAGCGCCGGTCATCAGGCCGTTCGCGCCGCGCACAATCTCGATACGATCATAAATGGCGGTATCTTCCTGCGCATCGCCAAAGTTCCACGCGTCGCCCATCGATGTGGGGATCTCATCGTAGGCGAAATTGGTGATTTCAAAGCCGCGAGAAAAGTAGCTGGAACGCTCGCTATCAACCTGCTGCGACGAAACGCCGGTGGCATTGGTTAATACCTGGTCAATGGTTTGCAGATCCTGATCCTGCATACGCTGGCGCGTCACGACGCTTACTGACTGGGGAACGTCGCGCGGCGTCAGCAGCATTTTGGTGCCTGAGCGCGTGGTTTTTACCGCATAATCCTGCTGCGAATCGGCGCTCCCGCCCCCGTCGCCGTAGACAACCATTTCTTGTTCTTGTGTATTCTCATCCGCCTGTGCCGGGTGCATGACGGCGGACATCGCCAGCGCAAGCAGTGAAAGTGAGAATGGCGTATGAATTAATCCTGCGGGCGCTTTCGCGCGAATTGCCCTGCCGTTAAGCATCATCATGTTACCTGTCAGTTGTTGTCGTTTTTGCAAGTCATCCATCTAAATAAGAATGGAAATGATAATTATTTGCTTTATTATGCACAGGTTATTTTGTAAGTGAAATGTAAATAAATGTATATTTATAAAAAATCAGCGCCTTTCTCGTCTGACAGGAACAAAAAATGAACAAATTGCAATGGCTAAACGGAAAGACATGGGGCGTCAGCGTCCTTACCGCGGCGTTAACCCTGAGCGCAACCGCGTCAGCAACTTCCCCTGATTCGGCTGCATTCAAGCAGCGCGAACTCGCTGATGGTTTGTATGAGATGGTTTACTCTCCAACGGCAAACGCGTTATACGTCGCGAGCGCGCAGGGCTTTAAAAACGTCAACGGTGGAGTGCTCTATAAACTGGATCCCGCAACGCTTGCCACGCAAAGTGAAACCCACACCGACCTGAAAAACTTCGGCATGGCGGCGGACGATAATGGCAAGGTCTACTACACCACCAACACCCTTGATGGCGGTGTATCGAAAGTGGACGTGCAAAGCGGCAAGGTGCTGCAGCGCCTGATGTTTGAAGGCAAAGATAAGGATGGCGACCCGGTTGGCGCACGTGAGATCCTCTTCCACAAGGGACAACTGTTTATCGGCGGCGTTGCCGACCCTGGTTTTATCTCCGTGGTTGATGCCAGCACCATGACGCTAAAAGCCCGAATCGAGAATGCCGGAAAATGGGTGACGGGGATTATCTATTCGCCGTTGACAGATCGCCTTTATGCCGCCAATGGCGGCGGTGAAATTCTGGTGATTAACCCGGGCACGTATAAAATCGAACAGCGCTGGACGCCGGGAGATAAAAAAGGGTATTTGTTTCTCAACATGGCAGAAGATCCGGCTACCGGCCGCCTGTTCGTGACCGATGATTCAAAAGCCAAAACCACGTTAGTATTTGATGAGCGCAGCGGGAAAGTTATCAAGCGTCTTGAAGGCGATGCGCTGGGGATTAAGTTCAACGCTACGCGCAACGAAATTTACATCAGCCAGCGCGAGTCAAAGAAGGTGCTGCAGCTTGACGCTGGCAGCTATGCCGTGAAAAACAGCTGGACGTTCACCAGCCATCCTAACAGCCTCCTGGTGACACCAGACGGTAAAACGTTATACGTAACAGTGAAGCAGGACTTCAATGACGACAACACTACGAAAGGCCCAGATAGTGTGGTTCGTATTTCATTAAATTAAAAAAATACAGCCATCCTGTGAGGGATGGCTAACTTATCAAAGTGGTCGTTGTAGCAGTATTCAAAGTCAGGCCGACAGAAAAAGCAGCGCTAAACATCAGCTCAGTACGCTATATGTTCAAAATAAGCTGAGTCTTTGTAATAAGTTCATATTGATTTACACAATATATTACAGAGGCATAATCCACAGCCCGCACTGGCTTTAACGCTTATTCACTTCACTGCGGCAAGCGTAGGGTTCACTTCTTTGGGTTTTAGCGTATACATTCCGCCGTTAAATGGATCAACCGCCAGCCAGCCAATCAGCCCGCCAAAAACAATATTTCCGGCGATATACCAGCCGTTTGCATTGGCTTTCAAAGGCAGCGTCACAGGCTGCACGCCATCTTTTTCGAAGGTTATTTGATAATTCTTTTTACCAAAGTAACTTCCGTCCGATTTGGACAAGGTGACACCTTGCGGCGTTTTTCCCTGCGCAACTATTCTGCCTTCATCATCTTTAATAGCAAAATTCGCGCCCGCAGGATTACTGTTGACCTGCACCAGTTGTGTATCATCCCCAACAATGGTGGCACATCCTGACATGGCAAAAATGCCAGACACCAAAAATAATGCGAATATTTTATTCACAGAAACCTACTGTCATTAAATTATTATGCCGAAAATGGCGTGCAGACAGTAGATATCTTTAATGTATACAGCAATGCGCAAGATCAAAAAAAGATGCGCCGCTCAAATGCTATTTCACATCAGCGCGGCGCTTAATTTAGTCGTGTTTTATCATGACATGCCGGACAACCGTATAATCCTCCAGCCCGTATACCGACATATCTTTCCCGTAGCCTGAGAGCTTCATCCCGCCGTGCGGCATTTCGCTTACCAGCATAAAGTGGGTATTGACCCAGGTGCAGCCGTACTGCAGCCTTGCGCTCAGCCTATGGGCGCGGCCCACATCTTTTGTCCAGACGGACGATGCCAGACCGTATTGCGAAGCGTTGGCCCAGGCCAGGACCTGCGCCTCGTCGTCAAACTCGGTGACGCTCACCACCGGCCCAAAGACTTCGCGCTGCACAATGGCGTCCTCCTGCTTTGCCCCGGCCAGCAGGGTCGGTTCAAAGTAATAGCCTGCCCCGTCACGTTTACTGCCCCCTGTGACGACGCTGATATGGCTGAGCGCTTTCGCTTCATCAACGGCCTTGCAGACGCGGGCCAGGTGCGCGTCTGAGCTGAGCGGGCCAAGCTCTGTGGATCCAGCCTCGGGCGCTCCCATCTTCAGGCTGGCAACGGCTTTGCCCAGTTTCTCCACCAGTGCGGGATAAATTCCCTTTTGGGCGTAGATCCGGCACGCCGCCGTACAGTCCTGCCCGGCATTGTAGAAGCCAAAGGTGCGCACGCCTTCTACCACCGCATCCAGATCCGCATCGTCAAACACAATAACCGGCGCTTTTCCACCCAGCTCCATGTGCGTGCGCTTAATCGAGGAGGCCGTACGGCTGATGATGTGCTCTCCGGTTGCAATTGATCCGGTAAGCGAGACCATACGCACTTTTTCGTGTCCGGTGAGCGGGTCGCCAACGGTTTTCCCCCGGCCAAACAGCACGTTGAGCACCCCGGCCGGGAAGATATCTTTCGCCAGTTCGCCCAGCTTCAATGCCGTCAGCGGTGTGATTTCCGAGGGCTTGATCACCACGCAGTTCCCTGCGGCCAGCGCCGGGGCCAGCTTCCAGGCCGCCATCATCAGCGGGTAGTTCCAGGGGGCAATCGAGGCCACGACGCCCACCGGATCGCGGCGGATCATGGAGGTGTGCCCTTCAAGATACTCTCCGGCTGCCAGACCGTTCAGACAGCGCGCCGCACCGGCAAAGAAGCGGAACACATCCACCACCGCCGGGATTTCATCCCCGCGCGCGCAGTGCAGCGGCTTCCCGCAGTTAAGCGATTCGAGACGCGCAAACTCATCCGCATTCGCCTCGATGGCATCCGCCAGCTTAAGTAAACACTCGGCACGGGTCTTTGGTGTGGTTTGCCCCCAGGTGTCGAAAGCCTCATCGGCTGCCTGAACGGCTGCATCGACCTGAGCAGCAGACGCCTCGGCGATCTCAAGCAGCACCGCCCCCGTGGCGGGGTTATACACCGGCTGCTTTTCCCCTTCGCCGTTAACCAGTTCACCCTTTATCAGCAGTTGTTTTTGCATAGCATTGTCCTGTTGAAATCGACGTTATTTTCCGCCACCGGCGACAGTCTCGCCGTCGCGGGTGAGCCACCAGGCTCCCAGAATGGGGAGAGTCGTCACCAGCATCACCAGCAGCGCAACCACGTTGGTGACCGGCACATCGCGCGGACGTCCAAGCTGGTTGAGCAACCACAGCGGCAGCGTGCGCTCATGCCCCGCGGTGAATGTTGTGACGATAATTTCATCAAACGACAGGGCAAAGGCCAGCATCCCCCCTGCCAGCAGCGCAGACCCTAAATTGGGGAGCACCACGTAGCGGAAGGTTTGCCAGCCGTCGGCCCCTAAATCCATCGAGGCTTCGACCAGGCTCCAGGAGGTACGACGGAACCGGGCGATCACGTTGTTAAATACCACCACCACGCAGAAGGTGGCGTGTCCGACAACGATCGTGAAAAATCCGGGTTCAAGATTGATGGTTTTGAACGCCGTCAGCAGCGCCAGGCCGGTGATGATCCCCGGCAGGGCAATGGGTAGCAGCAGCAACAGCGAGATGGCGTTTTTGCCAAAAAATGTGCTGCGCCACAGCGCCGCGGCCGCCAGCGTGCCCAGCACCAGCGCAATAGCCGTCGACATGGCGGCGATTTGAAGTGACAACGTCACGGAATCAATGATATCTCCGCGCGATGCAGCTACGCTAAACCACTTCAGCGTCAAGCCGCGCGGCGGGAAACTGAAGGCTGCGTCTTCGGTATTAAACGCATAGATGGCGATGATCAGCAGCGGGAAGTGGAGAAAGATCACCCCACCCCACGCAGCAATTTTCAGGAACAGCGGTGCGCGCTCAGAGTGCATCGAACGCTCCCAGGCGTTTCACAAACGCCAGATAGAGAGAAATCAGCACAATCGGTACCAGCGTAAATGCCGCCGCCATCGGCATATTGCCGATCGCCCCCTGCTGGGAATAGACCATATTGCCAATGAAGTATCCCGGCGGGCCGACCAGCTGTGGCACAATAAAATCACCGAGCGTCAGCGAAAAGGTAAATATCGACCCGGCCGCAATACCGGGTATGGCCAGCGGAAATACGACGTAGCGGAACGTCTGACGCGGACGCGCGCCCAAATCGGCAGAGGCCTGCAGCAATGACGCAGGTAAACGCTCCAGCGCAGCCTGCACCGGCAAAATCATAAACGGCAGCCAGATGTAGACGAACACCAGAAAACGCCCCAACCCGGAAGTCGACAGCGTATTGCCGCCAATCGCCGGGAGGGTGAGGATCGACATCAACACCGGCTCCAGCCCCATATGACCAAGAAACCACTGTGCGACACCATCTTTCGCCAGCAGCAGCGTCCACGCGTAGGCTTTGACGATATAGCTGGCCCACATCGGCAGCATCACCGCAATATAGAAAAACGCTTTCCATTTGCCGCGGGTATAGCGCGCCATGTACCAGGCCATCGGGAAGGCCAGGATCGCGCTGGCAAGGGTAACGGCGATAGCCATCGCCAGCGTTCGCAGGATGATGTCGTAGTTTGCCGGGTTGAACAGCGCCTGAATGTTCGCAAGCGTCAGGTCCGGCGTGACCGACATCGTGAAGTCATCGAAGGTATAGAACCCCTGCCACAGCAGCGTAAGCAGCGAGCCTAAATAGATAATGCCGAACCACATCAGCGGGGCAAGGAGCAGCAGGAACAGCCCTAATGCGGGTTTGCGCCAGAACAGCGCGGTGATACGGCGCAGGGTGCCGTGCGGCCCGGGCGCAGGTGAAACGCGCATCTCCATTTCACCGCTCCTCATTCAGACGCACCATGGCCTCGCGCGACCAGGATGCCAGCACCTGCTGGCCGGGTTCAACGCCCGACGGTAAGATCCCACCGCTGAGGTTCGCCTGGCTGACCAGCAGCTTTGCGCCATCTGCCAGCGCAAGCTCCACGCGGGTTGCCGCCCCCTGATACTGTACCGCCTGTACCACGCCCTGAACCTGAACTTCTCCGCCCTGATTGAGACGAATATGTTCCGGGCGCAGCGAGTACATACCCTCCATACCACAGACGCGACGGGCGATGCCCGCATCGAACACATTTGAGGTGCCGACGAAACCGGCGACAAACGGCGTGCGCGGGCGCATATAGAGCGCATGCGGGGTATCTACCTGCTCGATACGCCCATTGTTAAACACCGCCACGCGGTCGGACATCGACAGGGCCTCACCCTGATCGTGCGTGACAAAAATGAAGGTGATACCGAGTTCCTGCTGCAGTTTTTTCAGCTCAAACTGCATCTGCTCGCGCAGCTTCAGATCCAGCGCCCCGAGCGGCTCATCCAGCAGTAATACGCGAGGCTCGTTGACCAGCGCACGCGCAATCGCCACGCGCTGACGCTGGCCGCCCGAGAGTTGCGACGGTCTGCGGGCAAGGGCAAAACCTAAACCGACCTTTTCCAGCGCCTCGTTTGCCCGCGCGTGTCGCGTTTTTTTGTCGATGCCCTTCACCATCAGGCCGTAGGCCACGTTATCGAGGATCGACATATGCGGGAACAGCGCGTAGTCCTGGAACACCGTGTTCACATCTCGCTCCCATGGCGGAAGTTCGCTGGCCTCTTTGCCGAAGAGAGTGATTTTGCCGCCGCTGAGTTGCTCAAACCCGGCAATCAGGCGCAGGCAGGTGGTTTTGCCGGAGCCAGACGGCCCCAGCATTGAGAAAAACTCTCCGTCATGAATGCCAATGGTGACCCCATCCACCGCCCGTACGTCACCGTACAGGCGGGAAACGTCAGTGAACTCTACCGCGTACGTCATGTTCTGCTCCCGGCAATTAACGCCCGCCCATGATGGCGATGTAATCCTGCGTCCAGCGGCTGTACGGCACAAACTTGCCCCCCTGCGCCACCGGAGTTTTCCAGAACATGATTTTGTCGAAGTTGTTATAACCGTTGGTTTCGCAGCCTTTCTCGCCCAACAGCGTACTGGCCTTACAGCCTTCCGCCACGACCGGCAGCGAACCGAACCATGCCGCCAGATCGCCCTGCACTTTTGGCGTTAACGACCAGTTCATCCATTTGTACGCGCACATTGGGTGTTTCGCCTGGGCGTGGAGCATGGTGGTATCCGCCCAGCCGGTGACGCCCTCTTTCGGGAAGACGGTAGCGATCGGCTGGTTTTCCGCTTTCAGGGCATTTGCCTGATACGGCCACGCGCTGGACGCCACCACGCCTTCGTTTTTGAAATCGCTCATCTGTACGGTGGTGTCATGCCAGTAGCGGTGGATCAGCGCATGCTGGTCCCGCAATACGTTAAGCACGGCGGCATACTGGGTTTCCGTGAGCTGGTACGGATCGGTGATGCCGAGCGCAGGCTGGGTAGCTTTAACGAACAGCGCCGCGTCGGCAATATAGATTGGGCCATCATAGGCCTGGACCCGGCCCTGATTGGTTTTACCGTCCGGCAGATCCTGTTTTACGAAGACCACGTTCCAGCTGTCCGGCGGCGTGGGAAAGGTTTTGGTGTTGTACATCAGCAGGTTCGGCCCCCACTGATACGGCGTGCCGTAGGCCTTACCGCCAACGTTAAACCATTCGCCTTTCACCATTCGCGGGTCGATTGTTTTCCAGTTCGGGATCAGATCGGGGTTAATCGCCTGAACGCGTTTGCCCATAATCAGGCGCAGCGAGGCATCACCCGAGGCCGTCACCAGATCGTAGCCCCCTTTCGCCATCAGGCTGACCATCTCATCTGACGTGGCCGCCGTTTTTACGTTAACCGCACACCCAGTCTCTTTTTCGAACTGCGTAACCCAGTCATAGTTTTTATCCGTCTGACCGCGTTCGATATACCCCGGCCAGGCAATGATATCCAGTCGGCCTTCCCCGTCGCCAATGGCTTTAGGTGGCTCGGCGGCTTGCGCTGTCATGATCGTCATGCCAAGCGCGCACAGGCTGCTGCGGGCAAAATTCTTGCTCATTCGATTTACTCCTGTCGCAATGAAATTTAGCGGCAGCCGTGCCGTAAAAATATCTCCTTAACTAAACGTAGACCGCGCAAATGCGCCGCACCGCGCGGCTTAAGGAATTTTCATCAAGGTGTGACCGAGGGCGCATTCCCCGTTAACTGGATTATAGACAAGGGGTTAGCGTTGGGAGGTGGTATGCGGATTTCCTATGATACAGCCCGGCGAGTGCGTCACCGGGCAGACCGCAGGAGAGGCGAAAATCAGGCGTCCAGCATGTCGCTAATCAGCGTTCCCAGCTGGATAACGGCCTGCTCTTCCCGCTCGCCCCACGTCCAGGAGGTATTAAAACGGAAGAACGGCGTCCAGACGTCGGAGGTAGAAAACATCTTCCCCGGGGCGATGCTGATATGGTGGGTTAACGCCTTCTCGCTTAGTAAGCCTGCGTCAAGCTGCGCGGGCAGTTCGAGCCACAAAAAATAGCCGCTGTCGCTGTGATGGATTTTGACGCCCGCGGGCATGTGGCGCAACAGCGCCTGCCAGGCCTGCTGTTTGCGCTCGGCAAGCGTGCGTCGAAGGCGGCGCAGGTGAGCGTCGTAGCGCTTGGTCGCCAGGTAGTCCACCAGCGCCAGCTGCATCGGTGAGCTGGTGGATAAGGTACTCATCAGCTGCAGGTGTTGAATGCGGCGCGCATGTTTCCCCGCGGCCACCCAGCCAATGCGAAATCCCGCCACCAGACATTTCGAAAACGAGGAGCAGTGTAGCGTCATATCCTGACGATCCCACGCTTTTGCGGGGAGCGGTTTTTCGCGGCCAAAATAGAGTTCGCTGTAGACATCGTCTTCTATCAGCGTGACGTTGTGCTTCGTCAGCAGGGCCACGAGCTGCGCCTTTTTATCGGCAGTGAGGGTAAATCCCAGCGGGTTCTGGCTGTTGGTCATCAGCCAGCAGGCTTTGACCGGATACTCATTCAGCGCCTGCTCCAGCGCATTGAGATCGATGCCTTCCCGGACGTCTGTTGCGATAGACAACGCCTTGAGCTTCAGGCGTTCCAGCGCCTGCAGCGCGCCGTAGAAACAGGGGTTTTCGACGATCACCCAGTCGCCCGGCTCCGTCACCGCCTGCAAGCTGAGATTGAGCGCTTCGAGTGCGCCAGCGGTAATCACAATCTCGTCCGGCGAGATGTTCATCCCCTGCTGCGCATAGCGGCGGGCAATAGCGTGACGTAAGTCCACGTTACCGGGCGGCAGGTTTTCAATCACGCTCATCGCCGTGGCGGTTTTGCCGACGTTAGCCAGTGAGCGGTTGAGCTGCTGGAGCGGGAACAGACGGGGATCGGGAAACGCAGAGGCAAAGGGGACGACGGACGGGTCGCGGCTGGCCTGAAGCACGTCGAAGATGTAGGTGTTAATGTCGACCACTTCGTCGCGCATCACCTGAGCCGGAGGGGCTGGCTGCTGTGCGGTCGGGCGCGAGGCAACGTAGTAGCCCGACTGCGGCCTGGCGACAATGCGCCCCTGGCTTTCCAGCATCTGATACGCGTGACCCACGGTCATAAAACTCATGCCGCTGCTGGCGACCTGCTCTCGCAGAGAAGGCAGCTTATCGCCCGGCAACCATACGCCAAGCTCAATCTGCGAGATGATTTGTTGCGCCAGACGCTGGTATTTTTTCATCAGATTCTCCTTATTGCCGACAGTGTATATCAGCAGGAGAAAAAGAGAAGATTTTGCTAACTGTTATGGTCAGCGAGGTTGATTATTTACGGTACTCAGTCACATGGCTCTGTGCGGCGTGCGCAGCGGCCAGGTGGTCCAGCGTAATCATCGACGATTTGCAAAAAATGCATTTTGCGCCGTACGGGTTTTTATCAGACACATCAAAAGCTGAGGTGCGGTACTGCGAGCCATGACAGCATGGGCAGCGGAAATGGATATAAGAAATCATAAGATTCTCCTGTAAACGTAAAATACGTAAAGTGCTAATGGGCCTTTCAGGCGATAGAGTGGTCTGAAACAAAAAGCTAATCGGAGTGTAGAAAAAGACCCAAGAGAGGCTGCGGAGAGGCACAACGTGATGAGAACTGCTTTTATAAAACTACGTCAGATATTTATTCGGTTTCCAAACCAGAAGACCATTAACGCACGAGGTTGACGACAAAGCAAGCGGTTTAATGCATTAAATTTATAAAAACGACTCTTTTATACGTTAAAGCACAGTATATCAGATTCGAAAAACATCTTATTTTCATAAACTGTTATACATAAATTTCACTTTTCTGCGTCTGACAGTGTTCTTTCCCGCCCTATACCATAACAGTACACCGATTGACATTGAGGCTGTGCATGTTTGGTTTAGATGCTTTTCACCTGGCGCGGATACAGTTTGCCTTTACCGTATCCTTTCACATTATATTCCCGGCGATCACCATTGGCCTGGCGAGCTATCTCGCCGTGCTGGAAGGCCTGTGGCTGAGAACAAAAAATCCGGTCTGGCGTGCGTTGTACCATTTCTGGTCGAAGATCTTTGCCGTTAACTTCGGTATGGGCGTGGTCTCCGGGTTGGTAATGGCATACCAGTTTGGCACCAACTGGAGCGGGTTCTCGCAGTTTGCCGGCAGTATTACCGGGCCGCTGCTCACCTATGAAGTGCTGACCGCCTTCTTCCTTGAGGCCGGTTTCCTCGGCGTGATGCTGTTTGGCTGGAATAAAGTCGGGCCCGGGCTGCACTTTTTTGCCACCTGCATGGTGGCTTTAGGGACCATTATCTCTACCTTCTGGATCCTCTCCTCGAACAGCTGGATGCAGACGCCGCAGGGCTATGAGATCGTCAACGGCCAGGTGGTGCCGGTCGACTGGTTTGCCGTGGTCTTTAACCCCTCCTTCCCCTATCGTCTGCTGCATATGTCTATCGCCGCGTTCCTCAGCAGCGCGCTGTTTGTTGGCGCGTCTGCCGCATGGCATTTGCTGCGCGGCAACGCTACCCCCGCCATTCGCGCAATGTTCTCGATGGCGCTGTGGATGACCCTGATTGTCGCGCCCATTCAGGCGCTGGTGGGCGATATGCACGGGCTTAACACCCTTAAGCACCAGCCTGCCAAAATTGCCGCCATCGAAGGACACTGGGAAAATCCGCCGGGTGAGCCAACGCCGCTGCTGCTGTTTGGCTGGCCGGATATGGAGCAGGAGCGCACGCGTTTTGGCCTGGCGATCCCGGCGCTCGGCAGCCTGATCCTGACGCACAGTCTGGATAAACAGGTTCCGGCCCTCAAATCGTTCCCAAAAGAAGACCGACCTAATTCCACCATCGTTTTTTGGTCTTTCCGCATTATGGCCGGTCTAGGGATGTTGATGCTCTTGCTGGGCGTGGCGGCGCTGTGGCTGCGTTACAAAAAGCGGCTGTATACCTCGCGTCCGTTCCTGTGGTTTGCCCTACTGATGGGGCCATCCGGGCTGGTTGCGATCCTGGCCGGATGGGTCACCACCGAGGTGGGCCGCCAGCCGTGGGTGGTTTACGGGCTTCAGCGCACCAGGGATGCGGTTTCTGCCCATGGCGATCTGCATATGAGCGTGAGTCTGCTGGCCTTCTTCATCGTCTATACCTCGGTGTTTGGCGTGGGTTACAGCTATATGGTGCGGCTGATAAAGAAAGGACCTCAGCCCCATGAATCGTTCGCTACGGAGTCTGACGGACGCCCTTCCCGCCCGCTGTCGGCGGTTACGACTGAACATAAGGAGCAGCCATAATGGGTATCGATCTCTCCCTTATCTGGTTTGTCATCATTGTCTTCGCCACCCTGATGTATATCGTTATGGACGGCTTTGATTTGGGGATAGGCATTCTGTTTCCGGCGATACCGGACGCGGACGATCGCGACGTGATGGTCAATACCGTTGCGCCGGTCTGGGACGGAAATGAAACCTGGCTGGTGCTGGGCGGCGCGGCGCTGTTCGGCGCGTTCCCGCTGGCCTATGCGGTGATTATCGACGCCCTCACCATTCCTCTGACGTTAATGCTGATCGGGCTTATTTTTCGCGGCGTGGCCTTTGAGTTTCGCTTTAAAGCGACGCCGGCCCATCGTCCGTTCTGGGATAAAGCCTTTATCGGCGGGTCGATTCTGGCGACCTTTACGCAGGGCATCACGGTGGGCGCGGTCATTAACGGCTTTGCCGTGACCGGACGCGCCTACAGCGGCGGGCCGTTTGACTGGTTAACCGGGTTTACCCTCTTTTGCGGCGTGGGGCTTGTGGTGGCCTACGCGCTGCTAGGCTCGACCTGGCTGGTGATGAAAAGTGAACATGCCCTGCAGCGCCGCATGCGTCAGCTGTCGAAACGCTTGCTGATAGCACTCCTGGCGATTATCGCTGCGGTTAGCGTCTGGACGCCGCTGTCCTATCCCGCCATTGCCGCGCGATGGTTCTCTTTGCCGAACCTCTGGTTCCTGCTGCCCGTTCCGGCGCTGGTGCTTCTGCTGAGCGTGCTTCAGTGGCGCTGCCTGAACAATGATGACAGCCATAGCCGTCCGTTCATCCTGACGCTTGGGCTGATTTTTCTGGGGTTCAGTGGGCTTGGGATCAGCATCTGGCCGCACATTATCCCGCCATCCATCACCCTCTGGCAGGCTGCCGCCCCCGCGCAAAGTCAGGGCTTTATGCTGGTAGGTGCGCTATTGATCATACCTGTTATCCTTGTTTATACCTTCTGGAGTTATTACGTTTTTCGCGGGAAAGTTCAGCATGGGGAGGGTTATCACTGATGCAACAACCTGTCTGGAAGCGACTGCTGTGGCTGGTCATTATCTGGGGTGGAAGCGTACTGGCGCTGGCGTGCGTCAGCATGTTCTTCCGCATGCTGATGACCGCGGCGGGCTTTAAATCACATTAGTTTTCAGGCCGGGTGCAGCGCATAGCCCGGCCTCTTCTCGCACTTTCAGATAAACCCCATTAACACGTCAGGGCTTATGGTTACACTGTGAAAAGATTCATCGCATTGATAGTTCGAGAAGAAAAATGAAAAAGATCGTTGCAGTAAGTTTACTGAGCCTGGCGCTGGCAGGCTGTGTTAACCCGGGCAAAGCCTCTGTTCAGCCCGACCAGCTTAAGACTCATCGCTTTGTTCTGGAAAATATTGACGGCAAAGCGGTCACCAGCAAGGCAACGCCGCCTGAAATTCGTTTCAGCGCTCAGCCTGACATCAGTCTGATCAACAATATCGCCGTCTCCGGCGTGATGTGTAACAGCTTCAACGGCCAGGGGAAATTATCCGAAGGCGAGCTTAAGGTCAAAAACCTGGCCATGACCCGCAAGCTGTGCACCGAGCCGCAGCTGAACGCGCTGGATCAGACGCTCAGCGATATGCTGCGCAAAGGCGCGCAGGTCGACCTGACGGAAGACCAGTTAACGCTGGCGACAGCAGAAAAAACGCTGATGTTTAAGCGGGTTGAATAATCAGTAGTTACCGCATGAACCCACGGCAAGCGACTGCTCGCTGCACCGTTTGCCATTGGGTAGCGCACACATCCCCATCGCCGTCCCGTCCAGCTGGCGGGCAACGGACAGTGAACCGCCGATCATCGCGCAGTTGGCCTGTCCTGAACTGGACATCGCCGCTTTCATTCCTGGCGTAACGTGCGCCGCCGTCGCCTGCTGAACAGGTTCATTACTGCACGCCGATAACACTAACGCGGCACACCCTACCCAAAATGCTGAACGCATACTCTCTCCCCCCTTAGATTAAGCGAAACCTATGCATAATAGGCATCGTGCGCCGTATCGTCGAGAGCGGATGTGCGTATTTATGCGCCCTGGAAACAATTTCTCGCAATTTTTTCACCCAAATATTGATCTACTCATTGATGAAGGGAATATCGAGGACACAAAAGCGAAAATCGTAAAATCCGACCTTTGCTAAAATAGGGAGATAATTATCTGGGCTCGTCGCCGTTTCACGGGTCCCTCTTTTTTGCGCAATGTAAGGGTGTTGTCCTATGCAAACTATTGACGGTAATGGTGCAGTTGCGTCCGTCGCGTTCCGCACCAGCGAAGTTATCGCCATCTACCCGATTACGCCAAGTTCAACGATGGCTGAGCAGGCTGATGCTTGGGCTGGCAATGGGTTAAAAAACGTCTGGGGCGATGTCCCTCGCGTCGTGGAAATGCAGTCAGAAGCCGGGGCGATTGCCGCGGTGCACGGCGCGCTGCAGACCGGGGCCTTGTCGACGTCCTTTACGTCGTCTCAGGGCTTGCTGCTGATGATCCCCACGCTTTACAAGCTGGCGGGCCAGTTGACCCCGTTTGTCCTCCACGTCGCCGCGCGGACGGTTGCCACCCACGCCCTCTCCATTTTTGGCGATCATTCAGACGTGATGGCCGTGCGCCAGACCGGCTGCGCCATGCTGTGCGCCAGCAGCGTGCAGGAAGCGCAGGATTTTGCGCTGATTTCGCATATCGCGACCCTCAAAAGCCGCGTGCCGTTTATTCATTTCTTTGATGGTTTCCGCACCTCGCACGAAATCAATAAAATCGTCCCGCTGGCGGACGACACTATTCGCAACCTGCTGCCGCAGGCGGAGATCGACGCGCATCGCGCCCGCGCCTTAAACCCGGAGCACCCGGTGATCCGCGGCACGTCCGCGAACCCGGACACCTATTTCCAGTCCCGCGAGGCAACCAACCCGTGGTACAACGCGGTATACGATCACGTCGAGCAGGCGATGAACGACTTCAGCGCCGCCACCGGTCGCGACTATAAACCGTTCGAATATTACGGCCATCCGCAGGCGGAGCGCGTTATTGTGCTGATGGGATCCGCCATTGGCACCTGCGAAGAGGTGGTGGATGAACTGCTGACGCGCGGCGAAAAAGTGGGCGTGCTGAAAGTGCGCCTTTACCGCCCGTTCTCGGCGAAACATCTGCTTGCGGCCCTGCCGGAAAGCGCGCGCAGCGTGGCGGTACTTGACCGCACCAAAGAGCCGGGTGCTCACGCAGAACCGCTCTACCTGGACGTTATGACTGCCCTGGCAGAAGCCTTTAACAACGGCGAACGTGAAACATTGCCGCGCGTCATCGGCGGCCGCTACGGTCTTTCCTCGAAAGAGTTCGGTCCGGACTGCGTGCTGGCGGTGTTTAACGAGCTGGCTGCCGCGAAGCCAAAACCCCGCTTCACGGTCGGTATCTATGATGACGTGACCAACCTTTCGCTGGCGCTGCCGGAGAACACGCTGCCTTCGGGTGCGAAGCTCGAAGCGCTGTTCTATGGTTTAGGCAGCGACGGCAGCGTCTCTGCGACCAAGAACAATATCAAGATCATCGGCAATTCGACGCCCTGGTATGCGCAGGGGTATTTTGTCTATGACTCCAAGAAAGCCGGCGGCCTGACCGTATCGCACCTGCGCGTCAGCGAGCGCCCTATCCGCTCGGCGTACCTTATCTCCCAGGCCGATTTTGTGGGCTGCCACCAGCTGCAGTTTATCGACAAATACCAGATGGCCGAGCGCCTGAAGCCCGGCGGTATTTTCCTGATCAACACCCCGTACAGCGTGGATGAAGTCTGGGCGCGCCTGCCTCAGGAAGTGCAGGCGGTGCTGAACCAGAAAAAAGCCCGACTGTTTGTGATTAACGCGGCGAAGATTGCCCGTGAATGCGGCCTGGCGGCGCGTATTAACACCGTGATGCAGATGGCCTTCTTCCACCTGACCCATATTCTTCCGGGCGATAGCGCCCTGATGGAACTGCAGGGAGCGATCGCCAAAAGCTACAGCAGCAAGGGGCAGGAGCTGGTTGAACGCAACTGGCAGGCGCTGGCGCTGGCACGCGAATCGTTGTTTGAGGTTCCGCTGCAGCCGGTAAACGCCGACAGCCCGAACCGTCCACCGGTGGTTTCTGACGCCGCACCGGATTTCGTCAAAACCGTCACGGCGGCGATGCTGGCCGGACTTGGCGATGCCCTCCCCGTCTCGGCGCTGCCGCCGGACGGCACCTGGCCGCTGGGCACCACGCGCTGGGAAAAACGCAACATCGCCGAAGAGATCCCAATCTGGAAAGAGGAGCTGTGTACCCAGTGTAACCACTGCGTGGCGGCATGCCCGCACTCGGCAATCCGCGCCAAGGTGGTCTCTCCGCAGGACATGGAAGCGGCACCGGCCAGCCTGCACTCGCTGGATGTGAAGTCCCGCGATATGCGCGGCCAGAAATATGTCCTTCAGGTCGCCCCGGAAGATTGCACCGGCTGTAATCTGTGCGTTGAGGTGTGCCCGGCGAAAGATCGTCAGAACCCGGAAATCAAAGCCATCAATATGATGTCGCGTCTGGAACACGTTGAAGAAGAGAAAGTGAATTACGACTTCTTCCTCAATCTGCCGGAGATCGATCGCAGCAAGCTGGAGCGTATTGATATCCGCACCTCGCAGCTGATTACCCCGCTGTTTGAATACTCCGGCGCCTGCTCCGGCTGTGGCGAAACGCCGTACATCAAGCTGCTGACGCAGCTCTATGGCGACCGCATGCTGATTGCGAACGCGACCGGCTGTTCTTCTATCTACGGCGGCAACCTGCCGTCCACCCCTTACACCACCGACGCTAACGGTCGCGGTCCGGCATGGGCAAACTCGCTGTTTGAAGATAACGCCGAATTTGGCCTGGGCTTCCGCTTAACCGTCGATCAGCACCGCGCGCGCGTGATGCGCCTCCTGTCGCAGTTTGCCGATAAAATACCGGCAGAGCTGAACGAGGCCCTGCACGCGGAAGCCACGCCTGAAGTGCGTCGCGAGCAGGTGGCGGCGCTGCGTAACGCTCTTCAGGGCACTGAAGGCACCGAGCAGCTGCTGACCGATGCTGACGCGCTGGTTGAGAAATCTATCTGGCTGATTGGCGGTGACGGCTGGGCTTACGATATTGGGTTTGGCGGGCTGGACCACGTTCTGAGCCTGACCGAAAACGTCAACATTCTGGTGCTTGATACCCAGTGTTACTCCAACACGGGTGGACAGGCCTCGAAAGCGACCCCGCTCGGCGCGGTGACGAAGTTTGGCGAACACGGTAAACGCAAGGCGCGTAAAGATCTCGGCGTCAGCATGATGATGTACGGCCACGTCTACGTCGCGCAAATTTCGCTCGGCGCGCAGCTGAACCAGACGGTGAAAGCGATTCAGGAAGCGGAGGCCTATCCGGGGCCATCGCTGATTATCGCCTACAGCCCGTGCGAAGAGCATGGCTATGATCTGGCCCTGAGCCACGATCAAATGCGCCAGCTCACCGCGACCGGTTTCTGGCCGCTGTACCGGTTCGATCCGCGTCGTGCAGACGAAGGCAAACTGCCGCTGGCGCTGGATTCACGTCCGCCGTCAGATGCGCTCGCCGAGACGCTGATGCAGGAGCAACGCTTCCGTCGTCTTAACGCCCAGCAGCCTGACGTTGCAGAGCAGCTGTGGAAAGATGCCGCGGCCGACCTGCAAAAACGCTATGACTTCCTGGCGCAGATGGCCGGGAAAGCGGAAAAATCGACCAGCGAGTAACTCCTCTGCCCGGCACGTCCGGGCATTTTTTTGCCATAAAAAAAGCCCGATGCATTCGCATCGGGCTAATCCAGATTATCGATGAATATCCGTTTAATTCAGCCAAAGATATTCATGGAAATTATGGATGAAGAATCTTAAAGGCATATAACAGCGCAAAGAGTACCTGTTTTTTCTGATAATTAATAATTTTAATTTTGTATGATTTCAATTAAATCATTCACAAAACAAATCACCATTTCCTTTGCATTATTTACTTTAGATAATTCTCACCTGGTAACAATTATATTTTATTACTCGTCTGTAAGACTGATTTAGCATGAGACCTCTTTCCATGCAGGAAAGTTCACGTAGTAATTAAATAAAAAATTTGCAAAGGAAAAACCAAAATGCAAAGAAAAGTACTGGCACTGATGATTCCAGCGCTGTTAATGGCTGGCGCAGCACATGCAGCAGAAATTTATAATAAAGATGGTAACAAGCTCGATCTGTACGGAAAAGTCGATGGCCTGCACTACTTCTCTGATGACCAGGGTGCCGACGGCGACCAGACGTATATGCGTCTGGGCTTCAAAGGTGAAACCCAGATTAACGACCTGCTGACCGGCTATGCCCAGTGGGAATACAACATTCAGGCGAACAACACCGAAGGCTCTGACAACCAGTCCTGGACGCGTCTGGCGTTTGCCGGTGTCAAAGCAGGTGACTACGGCTCATTCGATTATGGGCGTAACTACGGCGTGCTGTACGACGTGGAAGGCTGGACCGACATGCTGCCAGAGTTCGGCGGCGACTCCTACAGCAAGGCCGATAACTTTATGACTAACCGCGCTAACGGCGTGGCGACCTACCGTAACACCGACTTCTATGGTCTGGTGCAGGGTCTGAACTTTGCGCTGCAGTACCAGGGCAATAACGAAGACGCCAGCAACAATCAGGAAGGCACCAACAATGGCCGCGATACCCGCCATGAAAACGGTGACGGCTTCGGTATCTCCACAACCTATGATTTCGGTATGGGCTTCAGCGCGGGTGCGGCTTACGCCTCATCTGACCGTACCAACGATCAGGTGACTAAAACCACTGCGGGTGGCGATAAAGCCGATGCGTGGACCGCTGGCCTGAAATATGACGCGAATAATATTTATCTCGCGGCCATGTATTCTGAAACGCGTAATATGACGCCTTACGGTGATAATGACGCCGCTGTGGCAAATAAAACGCAAAACTTTGAAGTGACCGCACAGTATCAGTTTGATTTCGGTCTGCGCCCGGCAATTTCTTACCTGCAATCTAAAGGTAAAGACCTGGGCAACGGCCAGGACGATCAGGATCTGGTTAAATATGCTGACGTCGGCGCGACATATTACTTCAACAAAAATATGTCCACCTACGTTGATTATAAAATCAACCTGCTGGATGAAGACGATCAATTCTATAAAAACAACGGCATCGGTACCGACGATGTTGTGGCGTTAGGTCTGGTTTACCAGTTCTAATGACTCAGGCCCGCCTGTCTGGCGGGCCTGTTTTTTAGCTTTTTAACGGAAAACGTCATAATACTTTCAACTTGCGCAGTTGCGCCCTCCTGTAAGATGATGACCCTACTGTCACTGCGGTAAGGGGCAACTCCATGGTTCATCATCCTGTAAAATCATCACGTATTGCCTCTGTTGCCTACGACGAAAAAAGCGCCACGCTTGAAATCCGCTTTCGCGATCGCAAAACGCTGCAGTATCAGCGCGTCCCCGCCCGCATTTTTTCTGATTTTTTGAGCGTTGTCTCAAAAGGCCGCTTTTATGACGGCGTCGTTAAGGGCAAGTTTAAAGAGACCAGAGTACAGTAACGGCGTGTCTGCGACGTATAAGGATAGGTGCGTGTTCACCCGACTCTCTCTGGCTCTGCTTGCCCTGTTAGGCTGTATCTGGATAGCGCTAATTTTTGATTTTGGCGGTGTGATGGGCCATCTGAGCGAATGGCTAAACGCTCTGGATCAAAATTAGTCAGCCTCTTTTTGACGAAACGACAGATAGCCATACACTCCACTGTCCCCATCCAGCGGGTGATTAACGCCGTCCATGACCACGACCTCCGCGAAATCAAAAGGCGAGACGTTTTCAAAGCACGCCACGTTAACGCCGTACTGGTTCGGATTGGAACGTCGCTGATGGAAAGTGTAAATCCCACAGACCGAGCAAAAGAAATGTCGTGCCGTACCGGTATTGAACCGGTATTCGGTGAGCGTGTCTTCCCCTTTGGTCACGGTGATCCCCGATAACGGGGCGGACACCGCTATTGCGCCGCGCATTCGACAATACGAGCAGCTGCAACGGCGGGCGGTATTAAACCCGTCCGTCAGTTCAACGGTAAATGCCACCGCGCCGCAGTGACACTGTGCATGACGAATTTCAGCCATCTTCTATACCCCTTTTCTGACCAGTTCAGCGGCCTTCACGAACACGTCGTCTTCGACGCCATCGCCCTTCTGCCTGCCGAGCCTGAGCAACTCGTTGATGATACTGTCACGATTGATGTGTTGCTGCGCTGAGACCAACCCGATGACCGCTGCGCCAATCGCCAGACCGACTAATCCTGTTTGTTCGTCTTTATTCTTCATGCTCATGATCCCTGATCCTTCTCAAAAGCGTAGCAGGCACGTTGTAAAATGCGCTGATAATCGCTGCCACAGACCGCGTGGTAGCAATATAAAAACGTATGCAATGAATCACTTAACTCTCAAGACGTCTGAAATGCGCGTGGTGTATCGCGGTGAAAGCATCTCACGCTTCATTTGCCACGGCTGCTGGATGCCCTGACCGGCAAAGTAAAGTGTGCCTTTGCCCTCTTTCGCATTCAGCGTGTCCAGAAGCGCCATTAACCTCTCGCTGTCGGCGCGGGGGGCGCTCTCATCAAAGAGGTTAAGCTGAGCAATACCCCGGCTGGAAAAATCGCCGAGCATAATGCCCGCCTTCTGGTACCGGCGTCCCTCCCGCCAGATAACGTCCAGACACTTCGACGCCGCGTTTATAATATCCCGGCTGTCCTGCGTGGGTGTGAGTAGCTTCACAGAAGCGCTGTTACCGTAATACGTTTCGTTGATGGCAAATGGTGATGTCTTCAAAAAGGCGGAGATATAGCGGCAATACTGGTGCTCGCCGCGTAGCTTTTCCGCGCCGCGGGCGGCGTAGGCGCAGATAGCCTGGCGCACCTGCTCATAGTCGGAGATACGTTCGCCGAATGAACGGCTGCACACAATTTCCTGTTTAACCGGCGCAAACTCTTCGAGTTCGAGGCAGGGTTCACCGCGCAGCTCGCGCACCGTACGCTCAAGCACAACATTGAAGTGTTTTCTGATAATCCAGGTGCTTTGCCCGGCAAGATCCAGTGCCGTGTTGATGCCCATCGCGTTGAGCTTCTTGCTGATACGCCGCCCCACTCCCCAGACATCTTCGACGGGCAACAAAGCCAGCAGCCGACGCTGGCGGGCGACGTTTGAGAGATCGACAACCCCGCCGGTTTGCCGCTGCCATTTCTTTGCCGCGTGGTTGGCCAGTTTTGCCAACGTCTTGGTTTGTGCAATGCCGACCCCCACCGTCAGATGGGTCCGCTTGAGCACCGTTTCCCGGATGCGTTTCCCAAACTCGGTAAGGTCGCAGCAGTGCTGGACGCCGGTCAGATCGCAAAAGGCCTCGTCAATACTGTAAATTTCCACGCGCGGAGCGAGTTCTTCCAGGGTGGTCATCACCCGGTGCGACATGTCAGCGTAAAGCTCGTAATTACTGCTGAACGCAACAATACCATGCCGCCTGAATGCCTCTTTCTGCTTGAAATAGGGCTCGCCCATAACCACCAGGGGTTTAGCTTCGGCGCTGCGCGCAATGACGCAGCCATCGTTATTTGAAAGAACGACCACCGGGCGCCCTTTCAGATCAGGCCTGAATACGGTTTCGCATGATGCGTAGAAAGAATTCACATCACAGAGTGCAAACATATTCAGCTCGCTGATTTAACGATAAAGGTCACCACACCAAAAATATCCAGCGTGTCTTCACTGCCCACGATGATTGGACTGTAGGCGCTGTTCATGGGGTTAAGCTGAACCGTCGGGCGCAGCTGAAGGCGTTTAACGGTAAATTCACCCTCAACGGCGGCAATGACGATATCGCCATGCTCCGCGTTCAGGGAACTGTCTACCACCAGCAGGTCACCGTGACCAATTCCTGCCTCTATCATTGAATCGCCTGCGGCTTTCACGAAATAGGTCGAGCTGGGATGGGAAACCAGTAGCTCATTGAGATCGATGCGTTGCTCAACATAATCAGCGGCCGGGCTTGGGAACCCGCACTGAACAAGATCGCTGAAAAGGGGGATGCCGATAATTTCCCGTAACTCTGCCGGTCTTAAGAATTCCATATTGCTCACCTCCGATACTGTTTTTATATACAGTAGTTTTAAGCGGGGTTGTCTGCAAGGGGTGAGGCATGACGCAACTGTACAAAGCTTCATCATTTCGTTTGTAAGTTTCTATTAGCCCTGCAAAGTTAGGCATTGTAAATTTTTTCATTGGTGGTTCAGGCGAACAAAATTAAATCATTTTCCTGGCCGGAAATGATCTATATCGCATAAAAGCTAAGGCCCTGGTTGTGTTATTTCACCGTTTTAAAGAACGTTTATCTTTGAATTTCACCCACAAAAAACCGCCCCGTGAGGCGGTTGAGATGCGAACAGTATTACAGCGGTCTCTTAACATCCGGGTCTTCCGGTGCCAGAGGATCATTCACATCAGGGACATCCGGTACATCGTCACCAGGAATCGGCTCATCCTCAGGGATGGGATCAATCAAATCAGGACGTTCAGCCATACAGCCTCCGTCGAACAGGGAAAAGTGGGCTTATTTGCCTTTGCTTGGTTGTTGTTTGCCTTGATCGTCTTTCGGCGACTTGGCCGGTTGCTTAGGTTGCTCTTTGTTGACGTTTGATATCGTGGCTTTCATTTGACACTCCGAAATGTACGCAGCAGAAGGCTGCCCTGTAACTATAAGCCGGGTTAACCTATCCTTCGAGCGAGGCGAGAGCGCGTTATTGTTCATGCCGTTGAATTTAAAGGCGACTTATTTCGTACAATTCGTGCTATTGCGTTATTACAGGTTAATCCTGAAATAATTACCCCTCACCTGGCGGGAGCGCGCTTTTTTGCGCATGGCTTTCCTGAGATAAGCGCCAGAAATCGTGACCGGCCGGATACTGATATAAACGAAGCGAGAATTTCCCGACAACCGCAGTGATATATTCAAAAATAGCGGATTGCGTATTTTCATAATCCATCCACAGCGTGGAGGTGGTAAAGCAATATATTTCCAGCGGGATGCCAGATGGCGAGGGCTTGAGTGTCCTCACAACGATGTACATGTCTTTAATAATATCTGGTCTTTCAGCAAGATAGGCCATCAAATAATGGCGAAATAGCGTTAAATTCGTCAGTCCATTTTCAACAAACCAACTGTCGGCAATCCCCATGGGATCGCGCCCGTCGATCAGTTTCGCCAGCGGTTCGCTCACGCCGCGGATTGTCAGCATCGGGGCCAGAACGTCCTGAGAAAGAAAGGTCACCGAGTGCTGGTCGATGGTTGTGCTGCGCATAATTCGGCGCGCGCCGGACGAAAACATCGCCTGCCAGTTGGTGTAGGTTTCCGTCAGAAAGTTTTTCGTCGGGATACGTGAGATGGTGTTATCCCAGTTGCGGATCGTAATGGTGTGGAGCGCAATGTCAGTCACTTCCCCGCTCAGGTTTTTATCCGGCATCTCAATCCAGTCTCCCAGCTGGAGAACGTCATTTGAGGAGAGCTGGACGTTTGCCACAAGCGAAAGCAGCGTATGCTGAAACACTAACATGAGTACCGCGGCGACCGCACCGAGGCTGGAAATAATGATGGCAGGCGATTTGTTCGACATCACCGCGAGTATCATAATCGCGGCGATGATGTGAACCAAAATCTTCCCTATCTGGATGTAGCCTTTTATAGAGTGATTTTTGCGTTTGGTTTTTCGTAAATAAGAGCTGTTAACGATATCCAGCATCTCATTGAAAAACACCGACGAAAAGACAAAGAACAATATTCCGCAGATGGTGTTTATGGCCGTGACCAACGACGCGGGCATATTCGGCATAAACTGCAGAACATAATAAACGATGAGCACTGGAACGAAATTGGAAAGCTTTTCGGCAATGCGACGATCTTTCTCGAGCGGTACGTCCTGTTTATGGCTTGCAAAAAATACACGTCTGACGATCTTAATCAAAAGGAATTTGCACATCAGGTGTGCGAAAAACCCGGATATAATCAGCAGAACCAGGTTGAAACCAATAGCCAGCGCCGGATTGCTTTCAATAAACGTTAATAGATAATCCAGATACGCCACTATTCATCCCCTGAACATACAAGCCATTCGTCTCTACGTTAACCTGCATCTAATTATACAAAAATTTAACTAATGTGCATCATGACATAACCCGGACAGCCAAGTCCATGGCCTGGCCGTGGTCATGTCAACGCAAAGCCGACTCCCCTTTCTCTGTGTGGGGGTTTTGCGCACGCACAAACCCGTGACAGTATCTGGCGTACCTGGCCGACGAAGACGATCGCGACATTGCTTAAGCCCCGGAACCTGTCGGCCGGTACAGCGTCGCTCCGGGAACCAAATTCCTGCTGCTAAACGAACGTGACAAGCAACTATTGCCAACAACTCTGTATGGCAAATGACGCGTGAGGTGTTGCAAACCTACTTTTCCCTTACTATAAAAACAGTTATCCAACTATGCTAATCAACTCTTTATTAGGGAATAATGTTTTGCAACTCTACTCCACCCGACTGTATCTTCGTCCTGTAACTAAATCTGACCTGGATGACCTTTTCAGAATTTATGGTGACCCGGCTACAAACACCTTTAATCCGGCAGGGCCATATCCTAACATACAGCATGCACACACTGTTTTAGCTCGCTGGATTAACCACTGGGAAACTCACAGTTTTGGAAACTGGGCAATCTCTTTGAAGGATAGCCCGGAAAGAATCATTGGTTTTGGAGGTCTGAGTATCAACCGTTATGCGGATATATTAATTAATAACTTAGGATATCGTTTTGCCACAGAGGCATGGGGAAAAGGTCTGGCGACGGAGTTCTCGAAAAACTCTGTCAGATTCGGGTTTTGTGAGTTAAGGATGACTGAGATATCTGCTGTAGTAAGAGGTAATCATGTGGCATCGCAGAAAGTTCTTCAAAAAGCCGGCATGCAATACAGAAAAGAGATTCATGATGTGAAAGATGCACCGCCTAGCCAGCTTTTTTCTCTCACACAAAGTGAATGGTTAAAACTATCAATGTGAATACGTTCACTCTAATACTTTGATACTTAACAACCAATTACAGCCATTTTGAAGGTTAGGTCACAAAAAACGTCATCGATACTGTAAATTTCCACGGGGGGACGCATGCCCTCAAACGTCGTCATGACCTGACATCTTGATTGTTTATCGACAATACCCCATAAACACAGTGAATGCAGGACGTTGGTATTACCCGTGGCTGGGGTTAGAATGGTTTAACAAAAGCTAACGTCAGGATGACCCGCTCATGATCTCTATTTTTTCTACAATCGCGCTCTCCTCGCTGGCGACCTTCGTCTTACTCTGCTTCTTTGCAATTTACCAATTTTCGGTAAAAGGAGATGTCAGCTTCTACGTCATGCTCTTTGCTTTAATATTCCTTTTTGTCTCTTTTTATGGGGCGGTAGGCTTTACCTACACAAAATTGAAAGAGGCCGGGAATATCATAAAAATCATCTGAGGCAGCCAGGACACAGCCTGGAAAAATGGGAATATCCGCTATCGAGTCCACCAACAGGTGAGTTATGTCAAGACTGTCACTTCCCGGACCTGCCTAAGATGTGAGGTTCCAGCCACGTTTCACCATAAAGAAAATCCCAATATCTGCCGCTTATGCTTGTTGTTTACTGACTGACTGCCAGGCTATTCAGGACTCTGATGTTGGAGAATGCCATCTCCAGGGAAACATCTATAAAAAAAAGAGCAAGTGAACTGAGACTCCTCTGGCCCTCCTTGTGGGGGCGTTTTTTATCCATTAAATAAGATAATCAATTAGCGTCGCCCTTCCAGACCCTTAGCATTGCTCAGCATGGCGGTGGCAATGGTAAGCGCACAGGCGCCAGAGTGCTGTATGCTATAAACAGGGAAAGCCGTGCAACGGAACGGTTTCATACTAAATGCAGAAGAGATTAAAACGATGCACGGGATAAGACATCTCAGCCTGATCTGTTGTATTGGGTTAACCGGGTGTGTAGTGGCAGATATGGACTCAAGTAACTACGACTTCTTCCCCTACGTTCAAACATTCCAGAAGCCACAGACTATGGGCCATACCGATGTTCAGAAACGCCGAGAAGATTTATATGAGTGCGGCGTTGATAAGAAATATTCGCTTAACTCATGGGATGACACGTTTCGTCGTAACAGCCTTCAGCCCGGCGAGACGATAGACCAGCTCGATACCAGAACTAAAAAAGTAGAAGAGTGTATGGTGTCAAAGGGGTATGTGATTCACGATTTCTCGGAATGCGGGCCACGCAAAAAACCAAGCGGATTGTGTAATTGATGCCAGGTCGCTAAAAGGCCTTATCCACAGTAAACAGGCCGCCTAAGACCAGGATTATCTTTCATCGTCGAGAGTACGGCGCGGTAGAACATCAAAGCCTGCGCGTTGTTTTCATGCCCAGGATGCGCGAAGGCGAGCATAATGCCAGCTACGCTTTATCGAGTATCGACCCCAGATTTAACCCCGCAGTAAAACGTGCTGGTATTCGCCGCCGGAATCCGTACCATACGCGGCATACTTTGCCTGCTGGATGTTATCTGCCAGCGCCAACCCGTCTTTTTAGCCAGCCAGATGGGGCATGAAAACGCGCAAAGGGTTTATGACGTCTACGGTGCGTGGATCGAAGAATGAAATGGTGAGCAGGCGACACGCCGGCACGCTGAAAAAATGTTGCCCTGCTATGCCCCTATTGGCTCCAAAGGTAGTAATAAATGCAAGATAATCAATCGAATACAAAGAAAGATCAGTACAACCTGAATAAACTGCAAAAGCGACTGCGCCGTAACGTGGGCGAAGCCATTGCAGACTTCAACATGATTGAAGAAGGCGACCGCATCATGGTCTGCCTGTCGGGGGGTAAAGACAGCTATACCATGCTGGAGATCCTGCGCAATCTTCAGCAAAGCGCGCCGGTGAACTTTTCCCTGGTGGCGGTCAACCTTGACCAAAAACAGCCAGGCTTCCCGGAGCACATTCTGCCAGCATATCTGGAGAACCTCGGTGTCGAATATAAAATCGTAGAAGAAAACACCTACGGTATCGTCAAAGAGAAGATCCCTGAGGGGAAAACCACCTGCTCGCTCTGCTCTCGTCTGCGTCGCGGTATTTTGTACCGCACGGCAACGGAGCTGGGCGCGACCAAAATCGCGCTGGGGCATCACCGCGACGATATTCTGCAGACGTTGTTCCTGAACATGTTCTACGGCGGCAAAATGAAGGGCATGCCTCCTAAGCTGATGAGCGATGACGGCAAGCATATCGTGATCCGTCCGCTGGCCTACTGCCGTGAAAAAGATATCGAGCGTTTTTCACAGGCCAAAGCATTCCCGATCATTCCATGTAACCTCTGCGGCTCTCAGCCAAACCTGCAGCGTCAGGTGATTGGCGACATGCTGCGCGACTGGGACAAGCGTTACCCTGGCCGTATCGAAACCATGTTCAGCGCTATGCAGAACGTGGTCCCTTCCCATCTGGCCGATACTGAACTGTTCGATTTCAAAGGCATCAACCATGATTCTGACGTGGTGGATGGCGGCGATCTGGCATTTGACCGTGAAGAGATCCCGATGCAGCCATCAGGCTGGCAGCCGGAAGAAGACGATACGCAATTCGATGAGCTACGCCTGAACGTGGTGGAAGTAAAATAATGCATGAGCGTCTCAGAAAGGGTTTCTGAGACGCTGTTTAGTGTTACTTCAGCAAGCGAACGCGACAGGTTTTTCCTTTAATTTTACCGCCCTGCAACTGCTTCCATGCTTTATGCGCCACCGACTGACGCACGGCCACATAGACGTGTGCCGGATGAACCACGATCTTCCCGATATCCGCCCCGTCAAGACCCATCTCACCCGTCAACGCGCCCAGTACATCGCCCGGACGCATTTTGGCTTTTTTACCGCCATCAATGCAAAGCGTCGCCATTTCAGCGTCAAGAGGAACAATGCTGACGCTGGCAGGCGCGTTCACCCAGTTGAGCTTAAGCTGTAGCATTTCAGACAGAATATTGGCGCGCTGAGCCTCTTCCGGCGCACAGAAGCTGATGGCCAGGCCGCTATTGCCGGCACGGGCAGTACGTCCGATACGGTGAACGTGCACTTCCGGATCCCATGCCAGCTCGAAGTTGACGACCAGCTCTAACGATTTAATGTCCAGACCGCGTGCCGCCACATCGGTCGCTACCAGTACGCGGGCGCTGCCGTTAGCAAAACGGACCAGCGTCTGGTCACGATCGCGCTGTTCGAGATCGCCGTGCAGGGACAACGCGCTCTGTCCGGCGGCGTTAAGGGCATCACACACCGACTGGCAATCTTTTTTGGTGTTGCAAAACACCACGCAGGACGCGGGCTTATGCTGGCTCAGTACTTTCTGCAGCAAGGCAATTTTGCCCTTCTGGGAAACTTCAAAGAACTGTTGTTCAATGGCGGGTAGCGCGTCAACGGTATCAATTTCGATGGTGAGCGGCGCGTTCTGCACACGACCGCTGATGGCCGCGATGGCCTCTGGCCAGGTTGCCGAGAATAACAGGGTCTGACGATCCGCCGGGGCAAAGCGGATCACCTCATCGATGGCATCGCTAAAACCCATATCCAGCATGCGGTCCGCTTCGTCCATGACCAGCGTTTGTAGCGCATCAAGTGAAACGGTGCCTTTTTGCAAATGATCGAGAAGACGTCCCGGCGTTGCCACGATGATGTGCGGCGCATGCTGCAAGGAGTCACGCTGCGCACCAAAAGGTTGTCCGCCGCACAGGGTCAGGATTTTGGTGTTCGGCAAGAAGCGCGCCAGGCGACGCAGTTCACCGGCGACCTGATCCGCCAGCTCACGCGTGGGACACAGTACCAGAGACTGCGTCTGGAATAGCCCGGCGTCGATACGCTGTAACAGCCCCAGACCGAATGCAGCCGTTTTCCCACTGCCGGTTTTGGCCTGCACACGCACGTCACGGCCTTCAAGAATAGCAGGCAATGCCGCAGCCTGGACTGGGGTCATGGTGAGATAGCCCAACTCATTAAGGTTCTCGAGTTGGGCGGCAGGCAGAACATTCAGGGTAGAAAAAGCGGTCACAATATACTCTCGTGGTCATCATCGCAGTCAGATGGCGCGTATCCTCGCAGATCTCTGCTAACGATGCGACAATTTAATCGGTTCTTCATCGGGCGGCGGATCGGGTATCGGGGTGGGATCGGTTGGCACCGGATCGGACTGACGCGGGTCCAGGCGTTGCAGGTTAGATCGCATATATCTTCTCCTCCAGGTTGGGAACAGACTCTTTTAGGGTAGACGTTAAGAGGCTGGAGGCAAAAAAAAAGCCGACTCATTAAGTCGGCGTCGTACGAATCAATTGTGCTATGCAGTAATTCAAAAAAGGAAGTAAGACAATATGGAGCGCAACGCCCATCGCTTGACGTTGCATTCACCTGCGGGAGTAATAGTGCACCTTACGGGGTAGATGTTTATTGACTTCGCTCAATTAAAATGTCGTTTTAAGGCCATCTTCGCGTCGAAAAAACGTAAATTTACAGCCATTTACTACGATGCAACCACCATGCAACACCGCCAATTAAAACCACTAACATGATGCAAAAAACGGAGAAGCCGAACCGGTACTCGCCCCCGGGGATCCCACCCAGGTTAACGCCGAATAGCCCGGTTAAAAATGTGCTGGGTAAAAACACCATAGCCATGAGCGACATGGTATAGGTTCGTCTCGCCAGAGACTCTTGCATAACCTGGGCGATTTCATCTGCCATCACCGCCGTTCTGGCAATGCAGGAGTCGATTTCATCCAGCCCGCGCCCCAGCCTGTCCGCAATATCCTGCATCCGTCGACGCTGATCGTCATTCATCCAGCTTAAACGCTCGCTGGAGAGCCGCGCATAGACATCGCGCTGAGGCGTCATGTAGCGACGCATCACGATAAGCTGTTTGCGCAGCAGCGCCAGGAAACCACGCGGCGGGATCTGCTGGTCCAGCAGATTGTCTTCAAGATCGATAATTTTATCGTGCAGCTCTTCGATAAACTCGCTGGCATGATCGGTCAGGGCATCACACACATCAACCAGCCAGCTGCCGCAATCCGTCGGGCCGGTGCCCTCTTTCAGATCGTTAACGACATCGTCAAGCGCCAGCACCTTACGCTGGCGGGTGGAGATGATAATGCGCTCGTCCATATACAGGCGCATCGCCACCAGCTGGTCAGGGCGTTCGTCAGTGCTGCCGTTTATGCAGCGCAGCGTAATCAACGTCCCCTCGCCCATCCGGCTGACCCGTGGGCGCAGGCTTTCTCCTGCCAGAGCATCACGGACGCTGTTGGGCAGAAGCGGCGTCATTGCCAGCCACTCGGCGCTCTCGGGATGGGTATAGTTGAGGTGTAACCAGCAGGGATGCTCACTGCTGATTTCATCGCTATTTTCGAGGGGCCTCGCACCACCGCGGCCGTCGAACATCCACGCGAACACCGCATCAGGAACGTTAAGTTCAGACCCTTTAATGCTCTCCACTGCACCTCCACCTTTTCATCTCGTTCGCAGTCAGTCTAGCTTTCGTATAACGTTACGCAATAATTATGTTCCCCATCGCGCTGAAATAGCTCAGGAAATGTACATTTTATACCTGAGTGGTGTAGACAGGCGTTTTATACGACGGAGCAGCAAGGATGAAATGGCTGGACGCGGGTGCGGCCGTAAAAAGCCTGGCACGCCAGGCTTTTATATTCGTTAATGAGAATGCCCCGGGCGCTGAGAGAACACTAACGGGCGAAGGGATTGCGGCGCTTGCGCCCCCGGTTGGTCGCTATTATCAAGACGGAAGTTGCGGGTGCGGGTCTGCAACTCAATAACCTGATTACGCAGAACATCAGATGAGCCATTCAGCTCCTCCACCATGGCAACGTTGCTCTGGGTTACGCGCTCCAGCTCGGACAGCGCCAGAGTAATTTGCGAAATCCCTTTCTCCTGCTCAGCGGTTGAAGAGGAAATATCGTCCATTAATCGGCTGACGTTGCCCGAACCCGCGACAATCTCATGCATATTTCTTTCTGCTTCGGCGACGACGGTCGCTCCCTGGGTCACGTTGTTGCTGGTAACGTCAATCAGTGACTTGATGTTTTTTGCCGCCTCGGCGCTGCGGTGCGCCAGGCTCCTGACTTCTCCCGCCACCACGGAAAACCCTTTCCCATGATCACCGGCACGAGCCGCTTCAACCGCAGCGTTAAGCGCCAGAATATTCGTCTGGAAGGCAATGCCATCAATAAGGCTGATAATTTCCGTCATCTGCTGGGCGCATTCAGTAATAGATTGCATGTTATTGGCAACCTGCCCCATCAGCTCTCCCCCTTTGCGCGCCTGCATCGTCGCAACATTCGCCTGCTCGCTGGCCAGGCGGGTATTGTCGGCGTTGTTTTTGGTGCTGGCGGCCATCTGTTCCATGCTGGCTGCGGTTTGCACCAGAGAGGCGGACTGCTGCTCCGTCTTCACCGACAGCTGCGCGCTGCGTGAGGAGAGTTGCTCTGATAGCGTCATGGCGGTTTGCGAGGAAGCGCGGATCTCCCGAACCAGAGTGGCAATATTGCTGGATAAGCTGTTGATGCCAGGAATTAAACGTCCGGCACAGTTATTGCCAAACTCCGGGATAGAGACGGCCAGATTGCCCGACGTCACTTCTTCAATACTTTTTTTCACAGTGTTGATCGGCGTCACAAGATATTTTGTCATGTACGCCCAAAGTGAAAATAACGCGATGAAATTTAAAATAATGGTGGATAACAGAAGCATTGACCTGCCTGAAAATAAAGCAACCACACCTGCATTTACCAAAAAAACACATAAAAGGAAATAGATAATAAAAGTTCTGACACTAATATTTTTTAGCATGATAATTCCCACAACTTTATATTTTGGTCGGCATTAAGGTTTATAGCATTGGCAGCAAAATTTGTCCTCACGATCTGCTCCGCTTTTCAGTTTTGCCGCATGATTGCAGAAATTTCATTTAAGGAGAGATAAAGCATCGTATTACTTAAAATGTGGGTTCTGCCATCCTGTCCTGCTGGTTTATGGCATATTCAAGCGATAACATTATCTCTGAGGACGCCAGATATTTGCAGGCATACTTAAGGAGCAATGATGTTAACCTCCTGTATTGTGTAGCGATGCTTAACAGGCTATTAAAGATAATATATATCATATTTTTTATAGGTTATTTTTAATACCACGGGTTATGTCACACAATAACTGACTCATCATCTTTAAACCCGTATGCCACTGGCACAGAAAAGGTATGCCTGGCAGGCGAACTTTGTAACTCCTTTTGGCGTGGGATGGCAGCATGCTCAATGTATCGTGGGACCCGGTATTAATCGCCATCTCGTATCTGGTGGCATTTATCGCCTCGTTTGTGGCGCTGGACAGCGCGGGAAAAATCCCTCTCTCTGGACGTAAGGCCGCGATGTTCTGGCGCATGGCGGGCGGGATCACGCTGGGCATTGGGATCTGGTCAATGCATTTCATTGGTATGCTGTCGATGAACATGCCAATGATCATGAGTTATCACCTCTGGCTCACGCTCGCCTCACTCGGCGTGGCGGTCCTGGCGTCTACACTGGCCATCAACATTGCCGTTCGCGGAAAATCGCTCTCACCCTTACGCCTGATCTTTGCCACGCTCATTCTCAGTGCGGGCGTCGTGTCGATGCATTACGTCGGTATGGCAGCGTTGATGCTCAAAGGCGGTATCATCTGGGACAGGCGTATCGTTCTGCTCTCAATCATCATCGCCGTCGCTGCGTCCGGCGTTGCGCTCTGGCTCGCCTTCCACCTGCGAGACAAACGTAAAGGCGTCTTTATCAACCGCATTGTCGCCGCGCTGGTGATGGGCGCAGCGATCTGCGCCATGCACTATACCGGCATGAGCGCCGCCCATTTTCACGAGATGGAACACACCGTACCGGGCGGCATCAGCGAACTGGGTTTATCGATATGGGTCTCCGTAACGACGTTATGCCTGCTGGGGATTATGTTGATTATCTCGCTGGTGGACTCTCACTGGCGCACGGCAAGGCTGACCGACAATTTGCAGCAACTCAACCGTCAGCTCGAACTGCAGGCGCGTTTTGACGCCCTCACCGGCCTTGCCAACCGGCATCAGATGGATATCCGGCTACAGGATTGTCTGCACAGTGCGCTTCTCAATAAAAAATCGTTTGCCGTGGTATTTCTCGATATCGACCATTTTAAACGGGTGAACGATACCTGGGGTCACCACGTCGGTGACGAGCTGCTCATTACCGTTGCACAGCGAATTACGGCAAGGCTCACCCGGGAGGTCACGCTGGCCAGGCTGGGAGGCGATGCATTCATTCTGCTGCTCCCGGACTACGACGATGAGAAGCTGAACCTGCATCTTACTCCCCTGCTTGAGGATATCCGTCGACCGCTATCCGTGTGTGGACACACGCTGAGCGTCACCCTCAGTGCGGGAGTGAGTCTCTATCCCGAGCACGGCGAAACGCTGCATGAGCTAAAGCTCAAAGCAGATGCGGCCATGCAACACATCAAACGGGAGGGACGTAACGGATGGGCGGTGTACCGGGCCCAGATGTCCACCGTCATCCCGGCAGAGCCGGGTTTCCTGCAGGAGCTGTCCCAGGCGCTTGAACGCGATCAGTTTGAACTTTGGTATCAGCCAACCTATATCGCCGATCAAAATGCGATCCATGGTTTCGAGGCGCTGCTGCGCTGGCGGCATCCGGAGCAAGGCGTTTTACTTCCAAACCTGTTTTTACCGTCACTGGAGCAAACGGGGCTGATCGTGCCGGTGGGAAACTGGGCCATTGAAGCTGCCTGTCGACAGCTGCATTTCTGGACGGAACAGGGTTTCAGCCAGTGGACATTGTCGTTCAACCTGTCGCCAGTACAATTTGAACAGCAGGATTTATTCCAGGTTATTTCATCCATGCTGCAAAAATATAACCTCGCGCCATCCCGGCTCATTCTGGAAGTGACAGAGAGTACCGCGCTCAAAGATCTCGATCGCAGCATTGAGTTGCTTAATGCCTTCACCCAGGCCGGGATTACCGTTTCAATTGATGATTTTGGTACGGGGTATTCCAACCTGCTGATGCTGAGCGTCCTTCCGGCTAAAGAACTAAAAATCGACCGAAGCTTTGTCAACTCAATGCTGGTAAATGAAAAAAGCAGAAAACTGGTTGAAACTATTATTAATATTGCCCGCACCATGGAAATGAGCGTGGTCGCAGAAGGAATTGAAACCGAAGAACAACAGGCCGCGCTGGCGGAGATGGGCTGTGATTACCTACAGGGTTTTCTGTTCTCCCGACCGTTACCGGCAGAACAGGTACCCTGGCTGCTTTTGCAAAAAAACTCAGATAAACAAATTATCCCCATAGGGAAAATACATTCTGATTCATCTTATATTTCACAAAAAAATCATGCTTGATGTGATTGAATAAGGTATGTTTCAAAAGAACCCACGCGAAATAATTCCGGCGTGATCGTCAGGCACCGCGTGCCGATGAACAGGATTTTTCTATGTCGCAACACAGCTTTGATGCGCTGCATTTGATTACCACGCCCGTGTGGCTGATTTCTCCTGTTTCAGAACAGATACTTTTTGCCAACGCCGCGGCGGCAAAGGTAATGCGTAATAAAACCCTCAACGAAATGCGAAGAGGAATATATTCCGCCAGTGCCCAAACCGTTCTTTCTATGTATGTCGCCGACCTGAAAACCGATCGGGAAATTATTGAGATTTGGACAGTCTGGCGTGACGCTCAGGAAACCACGTTGAGCTGCAGGCTCACGCTGAATCATATTGAGCCTTATGGCGACATTATTCTGTTTGCAGGCCTTCCACAGCAGGCAGCCACCGGACTCAAGGCCAGCCGATCGGCGACCTATCAACGCAAGAAACAGGGATTTTACGCACGGTTTTTCCTCACCAACAGCGCGCGGATGTTGCTCATCGACCCTGCAAGAGACGGTCAAATTGTGGATGCGAATCTCGCCGCGCTGAATTTTTACGGCTATCTCCACGATGAGATGTGCAGCAAACACACCTGGGAGATCAACACGCTGGGCCGCAATGTTCTGCCGGTGATGACCGAGATTGCCCGTTTGCCCGGCGGCCATAAACCGCTCAATTTTGTACATCGTCTTGCCGACGGGCCACGTGCCAACGTATGCCGGGCCTATTGAGATCTACGGCGACAAGCTGATGCTATGCATCATTCATGATATTACCGAGCAAAAAGGCTCGAACAGGAGCTGGAACATGCCGCACTCCGTGATTCGATGACCGGTCTGCTTAACCGTCGCCAGTTTTATGCCATTACGGAGCAAACTAACCCTTCCCATCTTCCCGCACAGCAGCAATTCAGCCTGCTGCTGGTGGATACCGATCGTTTCAAGGACATAAATGATGTGTTCGGACACCTCAAAGGCGACGAAGTGCTGATTTCGCTTTCGAGAACGCTGGAAGCCTGCTGCCGGAAAGATGATTATGTCTTCCGCTGGGGAGGTGAAGAGTTTGTGCTTCTGCTGCCGCGTACCCCGCTCGAAACCGCGATGCAAATTGCCGAAACCATCCGCGCCACGGTGGCGCATATCACGATCCCGGGGCTGCCACGTTTCACCGTCAGCATTGGCGTGGCGCGACACAATCAGGGTGAGAATATTGATGAGCTGTTCAAGCGTGTAGACGACGCACTGTACCGCGCCAAAAACGATGGCCGCAATAAAGTCCTTGCCGCATGAAACTGGAGTAAAACGGAAACCCCCGCTACAATGCCCACCTCGAAAAACGAAATACAGGTGGGTTAGTCTGCGATGGGAAAAACAGAAATAATACTCATCTTAACTATTTTAAGCCTTATTATATTCGGCCTATGGTTTATTTTTAGCGGCGAGATCTGGTACGTCGTCGAATATTTTGAAAACAGTCTGTATCCGTCTATTGAGGCGTTGTAGGGTACGACTACCCTGTCACAGGCTGGATATTGTGCTGAGGTTTCGGCAACGTGACACAGACCTGTTTTACGTAGTCTGCCGGTTCACTTATGGGGCGGAGTTGACAACTTTATTCGGCGGAGGCGCTGAAGTCCCGTAAGCCTTGCCGATGGCCCGATATAGTTTTTCTATCATACAGCGCGCCTGATCGGCGACGTCAACCGCTTTACGATCCCTGCTCAGCCAGCCCCACCGTTAGTGATGGCATACAAACAGGTCTAAAAAAAATAAACATATGTCGATAATTTAGGATAATCGAGGTAAAAATGTTGTATGTATTTTATCTAATGTCGGTATTCCAGAAATTCTATGGTCTCAACCGAGAAAGCGCTTCGCCCGAGATAGTGTTTTTTTCCACATTCACTCAAACTCTCCCAGAACGGCTCCCAATATATATTCCACCAGCACGCTATATCACCTTGCAAACTACCATAATGACTAAAGTTTTTAACAGGAAAGATGTTTTCTGGCCCTGGAGGCTCTAACCCTTTCTCACAAAGGACTTTGATAAATTCATTATCATTTGTGATAATTTGTATTATATCCCGTCCAAATTCCTTAAATTTATAACAAACTAGAGATTTATTATGATCCACAACACTCTCTTTCTCCTCCTTTATTTTTATTTTGCCATGAAAAAACAACTCAATTAGATACTCAATAACTGAAATATCTTCATGTTTCACCATAAATCGTGCTGAGTAAGCATATACACCCTTCTTTTCTAAGGATAAAAATAACGGATATGCAAATTTTTCACCTAGTAAGGCATTGAATTGTTCAAGAGGAAAATCTTCCTGAAGTTCATTTTTGTTTCTAAATAACCTTAATATATTAACTTTCATCAAAAATAACTATTCTCCAATCTGCTCCAAAAGGCCTGCAATCCCGAAAGTAACCCGACAACGAACCCTGTCAATACTCCCCCCAGTTTCGTAGGAAAATATCGCACCTGTTGCTGTACCTATTCTTTATCCCAGAACAGTCACCTACGGCTTATCTGATGTCTTCAGGCGTTATCAGTTTCATGATATCGCTTATAAGCGATTGTTTAGAAACCTGAGCTAAATAGGTATGACGAATATTTGAATACTTTTGAGCCTTCCTCAAAATCGGCTATCTCACTGTACTCATTTAATGCAACACTATATTCCCCAAACCATCCTTCCACTATTAGAAAACGCAGCCCAAATGCCAAACCTCACCCAACAATGCGTCCCGGCGTTGCGCTGCATGTTGTCCAGCACTGAAAGGATGAGCTGGTTCTCCTCGCTGACGCTGTTCAGGTCGAGGCCGCCGGCGAAGTTGCCGAAAAGCGTTTCATACAGAGACGGACGTGGCATTTCAGTCCTTCTTAAGCGGTTGCAGGTTCAGGCGGTTATTGCTGGCTTCAATAATGCGAGGTTTATCCGGGTCGAGGTCGTCGCGGGTGAGGACCAGCTTCCAGTCATTCTTCGTCATATCCGGCGCCCGGAACAACCCCACCAGCGCCACAAACTGCGCTTTTTCGTCCAGCGGCATATCCAGGCTGGCATCCGCCCCCGGCTTCATCACCAGGCTGCGGCTGGCAAGCAATACATCGTCTACGGCGTTATCCCCCTCCTGCACCAGTTGCTGATAGACCAGTTTATCGAACAGCTTGCGGTCCTTAAGCTGGTACACCCGTACCATCACCGGTTGTGAGAGTGACGTGTTTTCCTGCGCATCGGTGTTCAGCGCCTCTCTGGCCGTGAAATCCAGATGCAAGGTTTTCACCTGTTTATAAAAAACGGATTTCACCATCGCGGAGGTGCCGTCACTGACTTTCTGCGTCAGGCCACAGCCGGAGAGCAACAGCGGCAGGAGAAGCACGGAGAGGCGTTTAATTGACGTAGTATGCAACACGCAGATTTCCTTTTTGTAATGTTGCAGGCGGCATACCGCAGTAGCCACCCAGATCAAAAGTGAATATATCCGGCAGATCCGGCGGCACCGTTTCCCCTTCCATGCCCAGTACGCCGCTCATGCCGAGAATAAACGGCGTTTCGCCCAGTACGGGAGCCGGTAGTAGAGACGTCGGCACACTAAGCTGTATACGAGCCTTATAGCGCCAGCCGAGATACACCCGCAGCAGCACCAGAAAATCAGCATAAATATGCCCTTCCGGTAACCAGCCCTGTGCCTCCTTATAGTCTTCCGTATGCAGGGCAATCAGCAACTGGCTGCTGACTTCTGTGGTTTCGTCACCCAGCACCGTATAGCCGTCGAGCAGAAAATCATTATCGCCGTAAAAACCCAGAGGCCGGCTGATATGAACTGTGCGCGGACAATACGGCGTGACGATCGCCTGCGTGCGCGGCGCCAGCAGTTTTACCAACGCCCGGATCCCTTCTTCGGTGCGCGCTGGCAGGCGCATCACGCTGAGCAGGGCCAGAAAACGCGACATCGGTGCGGCGGCGTGCCTTTCGGTGCCGGGAATGCCCAGCCCGATAAGCCCCAGCAGGCTCTGCGACGTGCGGTCCCTGCCGCCCGCTTCAAAGGTTGCCGGGTATGAGTACTTACGCCAGATACGGTAAAACTGCGTCAGGATACGGTGGTTAAAAATATCGAGGAACGCTTCCTGCGCGTCGTGCCCCTCCCGCTGCTGCGCAATATCGTCGATATAATGCGTCGGCAGCGGCGACTCCACGCCATACAACCCCATAAAGGTGGTACGCACCGTCGGCGGCGCATCCGGATTGTCATCGTCGTATTCCACCGTCTTCAGTTCGCTGGCCGGGAATCCCATCCCCGGATGCGGGCGGAAGCGTACCGGATCGTTCGTCGGGTTCAGGGTACTGCCTAACGGCGGTGCATCAGGGTGCGTTTTTTCCAGAAGCTGGCAGAAGCGGTAAAAGTTGATGCGGTGGATATCCCGCTCAAGCCGTTCACTCAGCCGGGAATGCGGCGGTTGTGGTTCTCCTGCCATTCGAGACGTTCTCCGGTCGGTTGAAGTATCAAAATCAGACGATTAAACAGGTGTATGTCGGTATAGAGGGCAAAAAAACGGTTAAGCATTTCACCGAACAGGCAGATGTCCCCGCGCCCGGCAAAGCCGTTGCTGTCCAGCGTCACTTCAATCTGTACACCGCGCAGGAAATGGCCCTGTTCGAAACGTTCCGTTTCACTGTGTTTCACATCAATGATGGCCGCCAGGCGGCGGCGGTTCATCTCATTGTCCGTCCAGTCGTACAACGCCAGCGCCCCGCGCAGTACCTCGGCGTTATCCATCATCCAGAGGAAGCTGCTGCCCAGATGGCTAAGTACCCGCCAGTGAAAACGGTCCTGATCGGGCGGGTAGCAGGGCAGCGTCGGGGCGCAGAGGTTACGCACCTGAATGCGCGAGGCGGTGGATTTCACCACCGTATCCAGCAATGTGCTCTGCAGCGCCCGGCGCGGCAACTGACCGTTAGTGCCGGTCAGGCTGAGCGACAGCTTTTCATTCTCCGGCACGGTATGGCTATCGAACGCTTCGCCGCCGAGGATCAGCCAGGTATCGTGCAGTCCCGAGGGACCGCGTTTCACGCGGGTGTGGTAGTAATATTCCGGCGCATCGTGACGCAGCATCCCCCCTTTATGGCGAAAACTGGTGAACGGCACATAGACCTGATGGCCAGAATGACGCGACGAGGTGACCGAATCCACTGAATAAATCTCGGTATGCCCGTCCTGGATACGCATCGGACGCAACAGATATTCGGTCTGCAGTGAATCCAGCTGCAGCGGGTCAGACTCCAGCGTGAACAAGTTAATCACCGGAGCGCAATGCAGCCGCAGGTGTTTCTCCGAAAAAGAAAACTCGTGCTGCCACTGCTTATCCAGCACTACGTCGATTTCAAACCACGACAGCGTTTCCGGGAAATCCACCTTTTCCAGCCCGCGCAAGGCCACCGACATAAACTTTTCGCGGAAAGTAAAATACTCCAGCAGCAACTGGTAGCCACTGAAGCTGCCGCTTTCAGGCAGCAGAGCCTCATCGGGCTCCAGCCCACAGACAGCAAAGCGGGCGTCCAGTGGCATGCGGTCGGTATCGCCGGGTAAACGGATCCCCGTCTTCGCCACATTCAGTGTCAGCGCCTCGTGCAGCGCGAAGGCCAGCGGCGCATCACCATTGAGGTAAAGAGAGATGCGGCTCAGATCCACCTCGCGCCAGTCAACAAGCGGGCTACACTCAAAACGCAGGTTGATGCAGGAGCGCCCGTCCGGCTCCGTCGACACGCCCGCGCGTGAGAGCGTAAGCGGCAAAAGAGTCAGTGACTGCGTGGTGGTATAGCGGCAGCGGGTGCGCTTTTCGCCAACTGGCCGGGAGAGGACTTCAAAGCCCTTCTCCACCCGTACCGGCTCTTTCATCCCCCGCCAGTCGGCGGTGAATTCCACCACCGAAAGCGAGGGGATGGTGCGCAGGTAGTGCGGCCAGAGCATACTGACCAGCCCGCCGGTCAGTTCCGGCAGATCGTCGTCGAGTTTTTCGCGCAGGCGTCCCATCAGGAAAGCGAAACCTTCGAACAGGCGCTCCACATACGGGTCGCGGGCACCGGCTTTGTCGAGATTTAAACCCGCCACCCGGTCGGGATGGGCACGGGCGAATTCTTCACCCGCTTCACGCAGGTAACGCATTTCAGCGTCAAAATAACGCAGGGTTAAGTCGTCCATATTTTTATCATTTAAACAGGAGGGATAATTATTAGTGAACAACACAGAAAACTCAATTTGATGGGTTAAAATGTCCTTTATCTTAATTGAGCTCTGTATGTTTCTTCAAAAACACCTTATCGAGATTCATATCGCCGGCACGAAATTCAATTGTATTTGAACTCATAAAAAAAGTTCCGGTAAGTTCATCATTAACAACTGGCGCGGTCGAAACCCAGAAGCTTACGTTAAATTTACAACTCCCCTGAACTGGGAAAGGATAATCCTCAGCTAGGTTAATCCTGCTCCCCATTAACTCCTCACCTGGTTTTATTTTTATAAAGAAATCACCACCCGTGTTATACCTCAGGCCATAATATCTTATCTTCACAGCAGAACAGGATAGATTACCCCAGTCAGACATCAAATATTTACTTTGTGGTATAAATCTTTTGTCAATATAAATGGGGTCATGCCATTTATTTATCAGCGTTGCAGATACTCCCGCATGTTCTTTTAATACATCCGCTTTCAGAACCATTTAAACTACAGGTGTATCCATACCAGCCCCTTATTCAAAGTATCGTTCAAAGTTATAAGCGGTATCCAGTGCTTCAGGTTTACCCTCTTGGGTCAATTTTATCGCAACCGCTCTGAGTCCATCATCAGTTGTCCCCAGCACATCATTAAAATGTGACATTTCATGGCATAACGTCACAACTTTTGAATCTTTACCATTCATCGGTGCAGAAAGAAATTTATTGGCTATCGTTATATAGTGATCTTTATCAGCATTGCTCACGCAGGCATATACATGTTGATCTGCAAATCTGAATTTCTGATACGTCATTGATGTATTAAGTTCTATTTCTTTCTTTACGGCACCGAGAATTTTCTGGTGCGAAGCTTCGTCATCTCGGCCAAAAACCTTTTTGAACGCGGCACGATCCTGTTCACTCCAGCGAACTCATTCCTTGAGCCTTCTTTCCAGCGCTGCTTTTTGTGCTCTTAACGTATCATTCATTTCATCCTCTGTGGGTCGTTTACTTTCTTCCATCTCATACACCGGGTTACCATTACCATCCAGAATCACATCACCATACTGATTTTTTTAAAAGGACACCATTTCCTTTGCCTGTGGGGTTCTTTTTAGCAGATTGTCCATATTGTTCTGGTTCGCTCTAACTACTGGGCGCTTTCTCATACGTATCGTCCACCATTGACGCAATAAACCTCGACTGACACGGGCAGGAACTGTAACTGTCCAGCGTCCCGGCCATCCTGCGCCCGTGTACGCTGTCAATCGCGATACCGCCGACGATGTTATATATGCCGGGAAACCTCCCGCAGGTCACTTTATCCCCTTCGCGGGAAACAGCCTTTCCGAACAGACAGTGATCTTCACAGCCCTCAACAATAACGCCACCGCAGGTAGTCCTATCCCCGCGTACCAGATAATTACCCTTTGCCATATAATACGTCCTGTTTGCTTATTACGAATGTTACTGGCACAGCACGGCGGCCCGTTCCGGATCAATGGCAATCAGCCCGGCCAGAAGATGCTCCATATCGGGATTTAGGCGCGTTTTGTCCGCTTCGTTGCGCCCCGCCTTCATCCGCATCGGTTTTAGCCGCCTCGCCTTCACCTCAAACAACTGTTCCGTCCCCCAGTGCACGTGCGTCAGGGTTGTCGAATGAATACCGGCTCTATCCAGCTCATCTACCGTTTCTGTGTATCCTGCATTTTTGTCCTATCCGGTGCCCAGGCCACTGGGCGCGGCGTAGATGGGGGACAAATGTTGTGCGCCAAAGGACGTAGCATACTGTGACACTGCCGGCTATATTCAGTCATCATCCACTGCGCCGGATGAAATATCGTTATCACCATATTCCACGTCTGCCGGTTCATTTTCGGTCAGTATGGCGGCATCCACGCTGAATATCTGAGAAGGCAGGGTAAAGTTGCGCAGCTTCAACAGCGCGAGCGGACCGTCGCCCAATTCCGTACGCAGCAGCCACTGAAGCTGTCGATTGTCCGGCGCAGACACGGTCAGCCGGTACAGACCGTCGTTTTCCTTCCGCCGCTTCATTTTCTCCAGCATTCGGATAACGCCCCACGGACCGCTGTCGTTTTCAAACAGCCGGGCACCTGCCGCGGTTGAGGTCCAGGTCAGCATTGCGCCGGGTTTATTCATCACCCCCGGCCAGCGGATGCTCTGCCAGTCGGCAAGCTGGTTGAAATAATGCAGTTTCTGACCATCCAGGGTCAGTTGCGTTTCAACAACTTCCGGCATCGCTACCCCCTGCATCTCAAAGCTGATGCCCTGGCTGCCGTCAGTAAACAGGATGTCGGAAAGTTCGCTCAACTGGTTAATCGCCTTCAGGAACGCCGGACTGAACGCAAGCCCCTGACTGTTGGTGCTGTCGGCCACCCAGGTGCTGCCCTCCCGGTGCAGCACCCCGCCCAGCTGCGTTGTCAGGAAGTGATCGATGCGCCCGCTGTCTCGGCGGATGAACGCGGCCAGCATCGGCAGCGAGGCATCATTATTTCCGGCGGCAAAAGGATAACGGCCGTCAAATGCGGAATGCCAGTTAGCAACTACGGAACGCTGCCATGCCTCGTTCAGGCTGGCCGCCGATGGCTGAAGCACGGTCTCCCAGGCCTGGGCCAGCGGTTGAACGAACATCGTGTCACCAAAACTGCTCCACTCCTCGCCAAGACTCGCCGCCACCAGGCTGCCGTATTCCCGGGTATCGGTCAGGTCAACGCTCTTGCCCTGAAACACCGTCTGCGCCAGCTGCTGCATCATCGCCTGCGGATCAGGGGCGCCCGCCACCTGCTGAAGCCGCAGGCGCACGCGGGTCAGGCGGGTGAGATACGTCTGGAGGCTGAGCGAGCTGTCCGCCGCCATAACGTTCTGCGCACTGTTTTTTCCCATCAGCGCCAGAAGCGGCCCAAATGTGCCGTCCAGCGGGCTGACTGGCCCGGCGGCCTGCTGGTCAATCACCGGCTGCTCGTCTTTACCCAGCAGATTTTTCGCCGATTTCACCAGCGAATCAGCTATCGCCTCTTTCTGCTGCCCGGTCTGCCCCTGGTACGCCAGCGTGTTCATCAGGGCAATCAGCGGTGACTGGCGCACATCGCCTGTCAGGGTCAACTGGTCGGTGACGTCGGCGATATTGTGTGCGGGATTCAACCGGATACTGTTGAGGAAGTTCAGCCATGCGCCAGCGAAATCGGTGAAGTAGCGGTCCGTCAGGCGCTGTTTCAGCGCCTCCGGCGACACAACGCCTGAGACCGTTTTGCGGTTATCGCTTAGTACCCAGTCAATTTCATCGCGCCGTGAGGCCACCGCTTTATCAATTGCATCCTGAACGCCCCCTTCCCACGCCTGACGGGTGAACATCCCCGGCACTACCTCCTGCGAGCTGAACAAGCGGGCGGCATCGGTCTGCGGTGTCATATCCTCAAGAGTCATGTCAGCATAGTTGCGCCGCACCTGCGTGAGCATATTCTCGTACAGGGTGCTTTCGGCGTTCCGCTGGCCAATTTGCTCCAGCAATACCTGACGCACCTGGGTCACCAGTTGTGTGTCCGGCGTGATTTTCCAGGACGGCTGAGACGGCAGGTTCTGCACGTAAAATGTCCACAAATCCGGTGCAATACTCTGCCACAACGCCGGAGAAACCGCGGTACGGGCAGGCCGGGTGCCTGTCATCACCTGGGTGTAAAAGGCCGCATCCGCTTTATCCGGAAGCGCCATCATCAGGTACGCTTTCAATTGGTCGTAACCCGTTTTCGCAAGTGCAGCCCGCTGCGGGCTGCGTGGCGGCAGGTTTGCCAGCACGGTCAGTTTTTGGGTCAGTGCCTGTACTGCCGCATCGCGGATCAGTCGGTTGTTCGCCTGCGTGTACCAGGGCATCAGGGCGGCTGAGAGCGGCGCATTGTGGTCAAGACCGAAACGCTGGTACCAGGGAGCACCGTGTGCCTCCTGGTTCTGCATCCGTCCGATATCATTACGCAGTAACTGTAACGCCATCAGTTGTTCATCATTAATAGCCGGATGCTGTACCAGCTGTTGCACCCGCTCAGTAGCGCTCACAATATGCTGGCGATTGACTATAAACGAGAGCAGGCTGCAAGCCCCCCACAGGGCAATCAGCGCCAGCAGGCTGATGCCGAGGGTACGCTGCCAGGGCATCCCAACCGGCACACCGCGCGCACGAATACAGTCATCCGTCACGCCCTGCCACACCGCCGGAGCGGACCAGCGGTGGGGATGAAGCCCCTCGCCAGTCACGTTCTCCGCCGTCAGCGACGGGCTGAACATCAGGCCGCGCAGGGGAATACGCTTCAGGTGCTCCGTCAGCCATGGGGTCAGCAGCGTGCGCCAGTGGGCAATGCCGTTTTCCTCAAGAGCGCGTCCGAAACGCAGCAGAAAATCGTGGGCCGGGTTAGCGCATATCTGCGCCATCCCCTGCTCTCGCAGGGACGGCAGAATAGCGCGGAGATGCCGTTCAGCCACCTCCGGCGTGGCCCGTGCCGGGAACAACGCCCCCAGCGCCTGAGTGGCACGCGTCTCCTGCGGCCAGTCGCTGTCATGCACCTGCCAGAGGTAGACCGGCGGCTGGTAGTGCAGCGCCTCCCCGACCTGTTCCAGCGTGCGGAGATGGTTATCCAGCGTACCGGCTGTTGTCTGTGTATCATTCAGAGCCAGCACAATGCCGTCGAGCGGACGGCTGCGGCGCAGTTTACGCAGGGCGGCAAGGCGCTCTGCGTCCGGTGCAGATAACAGGCTGCCGCCGTAAATCAGCACCGTTTGCCTACCCTCCAGCCACTGTTTCTCTGTCAGACCGGGAGCAATGGCGGCAATGTGCGTAGGTTCGCCGCAAACCAGCAACAGACTGACTTTCCTGCGCCAGAAGAGGTTATAGCGGCGACGGAGGTGAGCCACCAGTCCGGAAAACGTACTGTCAAAAAGGGGGGCTTCCGGCGATGTTTTTTCCTCACGAGGAACATCATCTCCCTTCATTTCCGCACGCACCTGCCGGAAGCTCTGCCGCCCGGCAAAACGAGCGCCATAGAATGTCAGAACGGCAAATAACAGGCTACCTGCCACAGCAACACACAACCCCGCCAGCCAGCGGATTTGACTTACGCTACCTGGCGTCAATCCCGCTTTTTCCGGATACTGCCAGACTACAAAGCAGGCCAGACCCATCGTTACAGCCAACAACAGCATTATCAGCCAGAATCTCATCTCTGCCTTTTTCACCGGCAATGGAAAATATCTCAATTATGGTTCTCCTTCCCTGACAGATAAGGTGTTATCACCGTACTCCACATGACTGTGCCGTTCTGTTCACCGCTAATAATCAACTGGTTTTCCTGCATCTTCACAGCCGCCTGTGTTGCAACAGCAATCGCCAGCCAGGGAGCTGCACACCCTGCCTGTCCCAGTGCAGTATCAATGTCATACTGCGCCGTATTCATGTCCACGCCCTGAAGCGGCGAAAGTCCATTCAGAGCGGCTATCGCCTTTTGCCCACTCACGGACAACCCGGCTCGCCATAAATGATGCACGTCCTCCGGCTGCACTGGCCCCCAGTCCATCGCTTGCGTAATGTTTTCCGCCAGCGTGTCCGGTACGCTCTGTTCCGGGCGGTGCAACAATGCAAACGGCGTGAGGGTGTTCTGCGTCAGTCGATTGCCCAGCAACAGCGCAGTCACCGCTTCCGCCGAGCCATCCGGGTTCTCCGGGGCAATCTGCAACGCAACCACCAGCAGCAACGTGTTTTCGCGGATACGGTTATCCAGCCAGCGATCAATCGCCGTCAGACCGTGGCCTTCGATATATTCTAACTGCTGCCGGATGCCGTTCTTTTGCCAGACATCACGCCACAAGTCCCGCACCCGCTGACTGGATACAGAAGTATCGGCCTCGAACAGCACGGTCACTGACTGCTCATCGGGATACTGACCGAGTGAAACAGCCAGCGCTGGCAGTAAATCCGCAAAAATCTGCGACAAAAACACATCAGGAGAAATATCGGTAGGGATGATGCGGCTGTGACGCGTATTACCACCTCCTTGCCAGGATGTCTGCGCACGCAGGGCGCTCTCATGCTGAAAAAATGCCTCTGCAGAGGGGAAGCGGAACCGCTCCTCCGGGCTGCTCAATGCGGTAATATACGTCCCGTAGAGGATTTGTAGCGTTCTGCGCCCACGGCGAACGGCCTGTAGAATGGCGTCTTCGCGGTGTTTATCCCACGCATTTGTCTGAATTTGCCCAAGCAGATAAACCATCTCCCGGCACCATGCTACGGCCAGCCACAACAGTACCGGGATACCAACAGAAACCAGCCACAATTCGACTGATTTGACGGGTAACCCTGAGAACCACGCCCAGAGTGCCCCGGTCACCAATATTCCGGCCAGACCTTTCAGCCAGCGCGATCGAACTGGTGGTTTTGGCCGTAGTGCAGGTTCAGGAATTAAATTTAATTTAACAGGCATGAGTACACACGCTTATTCATTATGTTTGATGCCACAGGAAATTAATGGCACGCTTTATCATAACAACCTTTAGCTATCATAATGGGTCTTCAATTACGCCCCTGTGTTAAAGTCCAAAAACAATCACGACAGTTATTTTGTTATAATCGACATATAAATCATTACTTTTACCCTTTCTTATTTTAAAAAAGACGACATTCGTTCCCAACAAAATATTTATCTAAAAGCACCAAACTGTCATTCACTACTAAAAAAGACACACTGACCTACTTAAAACCGACACTAAAAACAGATAAATAATCACCATACTCATTTAAAAGATCAAGGATTCGTTAGCGAATGATATTAATAGTGCAGGGAAAGCATAAAAAACATTCACTGACGGTCCCGATAATCATTTAAACCATTCCGATAATAAGTATGATGAAGGCAACTCGTTTCAATAGAGCATCAATATTACTAAACACAACATCCTCATTAACGCAATGAAGGGGCTGCTGTCGTCACCTGTTATTCTGACTGCCTCCTTACTGAGAACACTGTTACATATTGGAAAAATAACCTGAAGAAAAGAACCTCACAGGGTAATCGTTTTGATGCGGGGGGCCGTACGCGACTCCTGATCAATGTCCTCCGGCCAGCGGATGGTGTTAAACGGCGTCCAGTTCCGTGGGATATCCGTATATAACGGATAGTTGGTCATAATGAATAGCAAAAGATAATTTTAAAGGATCCTAAATCATACGATCAGTGAACAATAAATGTCGTTTCAACGGCATAAAACATGTGCGTTGGATAAGCTTTCCCTGACCGAAAGCCAATCCTGCCCGTTTGATTCCGGCGTGGTCCGGGACTCAATGTCCAGCGCTTTCGGCCAGTACATTTTCTTTTTACGGGGTCTCCCGTCGCCTGGCAGATCATAGAGCGGATCCATCACCACCGGCTGGTGCTGCATATACCGGCACCAGTGGCTCCATAGCTGACGCTGGTGCTCTATGTAAAATACCGCCCGGTTCAGAATGAAACGCTCAACAACCTCATGGGTTCCGGGTTTACATACTGCACCATACAGGCGAAACCCTTGATCGTAGCGATCGGACTCACGACTGATTTCACCGTGTACATCCGCCCAGTCATACACCCTGACGGTGGTCGGCCATTTCACCCACGGGTTCCAGGCTTTACGGTGATGTTCAAAAATATAAATCTTCTGGCGTTTGCGATTAAACCGGATAGGTTGATCCCGTGGAACAAACAAAGCCATCCTTAAATTCAACAAAATCATTGAAAATGAAAAAAGTAAAAATAAAAACAACATCAACAATATATTAAATTTAAACATCAAGGGGTATAAGTCCACCGCCCCCCATAAGACTATAACAGTTGGAATTATCGTTGCAATAACGCCCAACCATGCTCCCCCCACATAATATTTTCATAGCGAGGAATTTCCATCCAGGTATCATTAATCTCTGTGACCTGAATTAACTTTCCAGGCACGACTTGCTTTTCATTGTTCCCAGGCAAATCTTCTTCCCAGTTTTTTAGTCGGGGAGTGAGGAGCGGCTCGCGCGAAAAATAGTTATCTATTGCGGATTTGATCTCTTCTGCCGTAGCCTGTCGCAATACGTCTTTTGCTCGTTGCTTTTTTTTATTCATCCTTGCGCATCCTAATCAGTGACTTTCAGATTCAGGGTCATCAGACTTTGTGGATCGGTTTTATCCGGCCAGTAATCTACATTGAGTACCGCCTGGCTGTAGAGAGTGCTATTGACCCATGCCAGCCCTTCTAATACCAAGGCATTCGTATCCCAGCGTTGTGTCAAAGAATTATTCAACGGGAGGTTCGGATGGCGAGGATCCCGCAATATATGGGAACCATCATCTGTTGTTGCAGAAGCCGTATCTTTAATGTCTTTCAGACCATACTGACTTATCAGCAATAATTTAGTTCCGTCATCTCCTTGCGCCACAAGCTTAAGATTCCACGCTGATTCGCTGCTGTTACAGCCTGGTAACCTGACACGCATTTTAACGACATCCGCAGAACTATCCCATTCATCCATCAGATCCTGGTAGGCCACTTCAGCCGTCATGCCGCTGACAATGACCTTATACGCCATCAGTGCATCGTATAAATCTTCGAGGTTATGGATATCCCATACTGGATCCTTGTCGCCGCGCTTATCCGTCACGCCAAAACAGCCATCACTAAGCCACACTTCAAAGGGGCTTCTGGTGACATTTTCAGCCTGAATAACCATTGCAGCCCCAGCCACGATCAAAAGCGCAGCCAGCCCTGCTGGTCCAATTAGTGCAAACGAGCAAGCGTAAGCAGAATAGATGAAGAGACCACCACCAACGACGGTAACGACGCTGGCTTTCCAATACCAACCCGCTGCTTTAGACTCTCCAGCCTTTTTTGCTTCACGATATTTAACCCACATCCCAATCCCATCAATAATGGACGCCGCACCCGCAATCGCTCCCCCCAACCGTAACAGCGGGTGAACATACATCGGAACACCCTTCACGATAACATTCGGCGGCAGGTCCCACGGGTTTGCCCGCACCAGCATATGGACAAATCCACTGGTTTCTATCGCAGAACTCACCACCATGGCCATATTTGACGCTAACGTTAACTGCGCAATGTCACCATTAACTGCGGTTTTCACAGCTTTAATATTTTCTGCCAGCGCCGATACCTGCAGGAATAGCATTCCTCCTCCCAGCATCCCGCCCAGAGCATTACCACTGATTAATCGTCGGGATAACTGGACCTGCCCTTCAATCACATTATTAAGCTGGCTTTGAGACAGTTTTACAGGGGTGCGACTTACCGTGTTATCCAGAGAGACGTCTGCAATACGCAACTCAGACAACTCATTGAGTCTGCTTATATCGGTAAGCTTGCCGTTATTTAAAGAAGCAATAAAATCAGCAGGCGTGGCGTCTGCAACCATTGTCAGCGTCAGTTTTTGTCTCAACACTACCGGATCGTTGATTTGTGGAAGACTGTTAGCAGAGACTTTACGTAAGGCTCGCTTACCGTTTCGTAATTCACCACCGTATTCAATTGATTTTCCATGCATTGAAAGCTGGACACGTGCAATATCACGATGCAACTGCTGATATTCCCGGACAGTCATCGTCACATTGAATACCGTGACTTGCCTGCCTGTCATCAGATAGGTATTCCCCTGAACAATTCGGCTGTAGCCATCCAGTGCCGCCTGATCCAGTTTTGCGCTCAGGCGACTAAATGCGCCGCTCATTGCCAGCATGCGTTGGGCAACAGCCTTTTGTACGGCTTCTGAATCAATCCAGTCGCCCACCTCTTTCACACTCAACAATGCTTTCAGATTGGTGTAGCCACCGGTTCCTGCGTAAACCGCTTCCAGTAAAGATTTTTGATTACCTAACATTCCAATGAAGGCAGGGCTATTGGGATCTTTTAGCCATTTTAACCAAACCTTTTCCGTCGCCTCATCGGTACTTCCTCCCTGAATGCATGCAGCCATTGTCGATAACTGAGCAGCCCATCCGGCAGGACATGTCTCTGGAGAGTAATCGTCAGTGATGACCGACAGCCAGCTTTTTGCATCGTACCAGGCGTTAAGGTCTTTTCCGATAGCATCTATTCGCTTCTGGTAGTTTTGCAATGTCTGCTGATACTGCGCGGCGAATTCGGCACGTTTCGGTTCATGATAATATTCCTGCAAACGTGCACATCTTTCGGCATAGGTTTCCTTCGCGACCTGCTCTTTCGGAATGGTTCGCCCGGCCACAGGATATCCGCCTGGCATCGATTCATGCCGGGGTTTGCTGCTTTCATCAATCACTGTTTTCAACGAAGCCAGGTATTGTTCAATTGCATCAGAAATCATGTGCTTACAGCGTATTTCCGGCAATTCATTATAATCCTGACGCGCTTCCACAATTTGCAGTCGGCTGTTGTTCAACTCCTGCACCACGCCCACTTCATCGTCTAAGGCCAGCGCCGCTATCCGACATTGATACTGAACACCCATTTGAGCAACCCTGATCCCAAGGGCATTTGCACTTTCCAGTCGCGGATAAAAACCATGCGCTCCCCCGCTTCGTTTGCCGGTTATTTTTTCCGTGTTGCCAAACACCTCAGTGGCAAACTCTGCCACGCTGGCTTTCAGTGAGGCCAGGGATGGATCCATCACCAGCGCTTCAGGCACGCTGGTCGGATCTTCTTTAAGCGCAGCCAGTGATATTTTTGTAAAGCGACTGTCATGCCGCATCTCTGACTTATAGCCTGCGAGTACCTCTTCGCTCCACGGATCGCTGCTGAATGCCAGCCAGGCCTCGCTGTATTTTTTGTCATCAATATTAATAAAACCCGCATTGATACAGTGTCCCTGTTCCCGGCATGCCTTGCTTATGGGTTCAACCTTGTCTCCTTCCGGCATCGCTAGCGGATCAAACTGCCTTAAATCCCCTTCGGCAGTGACTTGATAGCCTTGCCAGACTCTTTTATCCAGCAATACGTATAGATACCCCATGCGCAGAGTGCGCAAAGCATATTTAAATTCACCTCCTGTCAGAGCAATATCCTGCTTCGGAACAGTTGGCTTCCAGCCCGAGTTAACCAGCGCTTTTGGTACCGCCGCCACACGCAGTGGAAAAATCGGTAGACCGGTTCGCTGGCAGGCTTTGCACCCTGACGGGGTTGATGCGGCCTGTTCACTGGCATCGGCATACTGGTCAATTTTCTCATCAAACGTCATGGCGATGCACTCCTTTATTTACGGCCTGCCCAGTTATGGCTTTATTCTTAATTTCCTGTTTTATCATCTCCGGCAGCGCCTGCAGACGTCGGGATAACCGTATGGAAGGATCGACGATGACCTGCTGTATCAGATCTTTTACTGCTGAATGATGTAAAAGATCCACACCGAGTCCCAGGCACCAGGCGGCTAAAAAATAGCTGTCCCTTGTGTCACTCAGGCCAGTTTCCACTGTTTTTCTCCACATCATCGCAGCCTGCATCGCCGCATCAGAAGGCATGACGGCGGTGACAGCGCCCCAGGCTTTCAGGATATGTCCGACAGCACACACATTTTGTTGCGTCCATTCAGCCCCCCAGTTCAGACGCCATTTCTCATCCGGTTTGTAACCAGTCTGGCAGTCAATTTCACCCGCCACAGTCATATAAAACCATTGATTTACGGGCCAGATACTCCCGGCCAGCCCATCTACAGGACTCATAGCCTTTAACAGTTCAAAACGTAGCGGTTCAAAAAACGGTAAAAACGCATGACTTAGCCTGTTGCACTGTTCTGCCAGTGAAACCGCAAGTTGTTCGGGCTTCTGTGAACTGACAAGCCAGCCACAAAGATAACGTTTATCCTGTAACGCCTCTCCGCGCGCATAACCTTCTGTGTCATCAAGCCACGGATAATGACTTTCTTCACCTGGTGAGGCCAAAAGAACCAGCAGAGGGCAATGCTCTGGTGAATATGCAAGATCGCGACGCAGAACAGGATAAATAGCGTGCTCTCCGGGACTCTGCTTTAATTTATGCAGATATAATGGATTAACACTGGATACTGTTTTCAATGGATCCAATAATAAATAGCGATACATATCAGGATATTGATTGAGTTTTTCTGTCAATGTACGGTGCGGATTAACTGCTATTGGGTCATCCATTATTTTGCCGCCTCTATGCAGGTTGCATCTTCTGGTAACTCAGGTGGTTGATACTGATAGGCCTGCGGCATCTGCCGATTAAAACTGGCACTTTTAACATTTACATCACCAGTCGTTTTTATTGTTACACCAGACTTTTCAATAATCAGCGCTGTTTTATCGCACACTAACGTGATTTTTTTATCCGAAGTAATGTAAACCTCGCCATCCTTACTCTGAACCTTCATATCTTTCAACGAGACCAATTCCATTGCATCGCCCTGGGCCTGTATTTCCACCTTGCCTCTGTTGGCGAATATCTTTATTCCCAGCGATTTGGCAAATAGACTGATAATTTCGCCAGCAGCTACGGTGAATTTTTTAAACACACTGAAATCGCTGTTTTCTGCAGAGGTCTGGATAAAATTATTACCTGTACTGATCTGGATACTTTCTGGTGAGACTTGGGCAATCCCTGCTGGAGCACTCAATAGTAAAGCGGCCTGCTGTAGCTCTTTAATTGATGATTCCATCAGGTTTTTTTGTGCTTCCACTTGTGCCAGTTCCGCCTTCGCTGTTTTCACTGCCTCACTCAACGACTGCGCCAGCCCCTGCGCCTGTTGAAGCGTTTCCAGCGCTGCTTTCATTTCAAGCTGTTGACCCTGCGCTTTTATCTGCGCATCCGCAGTGATAAAAACTCCCTTTCCACCACGGACTGCAATCCAGTCATCAGTTCGCAGCTCAGCTCCCTCGCCACGTTGCTGCTTTTCCTGGTCCACCAGATGACCAAGATTCACCTGGCTCTTGCCGCCGTACTCCGTGCTGACCTTGATATGTTCCTTCCCGCGCGTGTCGTCGAGGCGAATTTTGTTGTTCGCCGGCGTGCGCAGAACGTTGCGTTTGTAGTTCTGAATGGTCACGTGGTCCGGGTGCGCTGAGTCGTGCAGCACGCCCGCAATGTACGGGCGGTCCGGGTCACCCTGCTCAAAGGCTATCGCCACCTCTGTCCCGGCCAACAGCGGCAGGTGCAGGCCGTAGGTGTCCCCGGCGTACGGGCGGGACTGGCGCACCCACAGGCTTTCCTCGCCCGGCTGCCAGTGGTCGCGATCAAACAGCAGGTTGACCCTGTAGCGCCCGTCGCGGTCGATATGACCGTAGATATCATTCGTTTTCGTGCTGGTCACCCGGGCCGGGAGCGTACCCGCCATCATCGGTTTATCACCCGGCTCCGGACGGAAGCCGTAATCCTCTGAATACGGAATGGCGTGAAAGGTGACCTCAAAGCTGCGGTCGCGTCGCGCCCGGCTGTGCGTTTTCGTGATAACCACGCCCTGGCGGAAGATGTCCGTCACCTCTTCCCCGCCGGTCACCTTCAGCTCCCGGCCAGGGAACAGCGTTGCGCAGCTGGTCTCACCGCTCAGCTGCGTCTGGCGGTTCAGGTAGCGCTCATGGCGAATGCGGGCATAAAATGCCCCGCTCTCCGGCTCCGGATTACGCTGCCCGGCGCTGCCCGCCGTCAGGTAATTATCCGCCCAGTGGTACGCTTCACCGTAAGTCGTTTTATCGCCCCGCGTCACATCAGTGCTCTGGCTCATGTCCTCCGGCGCATTGCGGTAGTTGTAGTCGCGGGTAAAGACGCTTTTCTCCACCACCTGGTAATGTGTTTCCATCCCCCATACCGACTCCGTTCCGCTGTCATGCTGGCCGGAAGGCGGCACCGACGGCAGCGTCAGCCCCTGCTCGTAGTGGCGCTGGTCGTCGTAAAACTCCACCACGTCGATGTTCAGCCGCGTGTCCGCGGTAAAACGGAACCAGATACCCACCTCCGCCAGCAGGCGGGAAATAAAGGTCAGGTCATCCTCACCGAACTGCATCACCTGTTCACGCCGCGGGTACTCGTTTGCCAGCGAGAAAACAAAATCTTCCCCCCGCATGTCGTGGCGGGTGCGCAGGATATGCTCCACTATCTGCGGGACCGACATATCCTGGTAAATCCGGTTCTGGTGGCTGTGGGAGAGCAGCGCCAGACGTGGCTGCAGGGCCAGTGAATAGCGGGTTTCATCTTCAGACGTTGAGAGCCGTTCAAACGCCGTCACCACACCCTGGATCGTGCGTACCTGCTCCTGTACCTTTATCCCGAATCCCTGGTCCACAGGTGCCTGCAGGGTCAGCGACGCATCCTGCATCAGCATGTGCTGTGCCGTAATGGCTTTGTCACTGCAAGTGAACTCAATCACATACTTAAAGGGTTCGCTTAATGCCTCATGCCCTTCAAAACACAGGACATCCGGCAGCGATGTGCAGTCGCTCACCTTTAACAGGTGATGGCTGTGGCTGAAGAGCAGCGGTTTAGTCACGCTCATGCGTTTTCTCCTTCATCAAATGCCAGCACAATCCCTTCATCCTCATCCCAGCCGAGGGTAAGATGCTGCGGCTTCTGCCCCGCCGCCATGTGAGCCAGCAGCTGCTGGCTCAGCACCGGCAAAATCTGCTGGTTCAGCAGGCTGTCGATGTTACGCGCCCCGGTGTCCGGCAGCAGGCAGGCGTCCGTCAGCGCGTCCAGCAGGCCGTCGGCAATTGTGGTTTTCATGCCGTAGTGGCGCGCCAGGCGTTTGCTCACCTGGTTCAGCTTCATCCCGACGATGGTGCGCATGGCGGGTTGTGTCAGCGGGCGGTAAATCACCGTCTGGAAGCGCGCCAGCAGCGCGGGCTGGAAGTGGTCACGCAGGATGGGGCGCAGCAGTTCGTGCAGGTCCCCGTCGCTGGCCTCCGGCTGTTCCTCCAGCATCTGCATCAGGTGGTCGCTGCCGAGGTTCGAGGTCATCAGGATGACCGTGTTGCGAAAGTCGATTTCACGCCCCTCGCCGTCGCGCATGAAGCCCCGGTCAAACACCTGGTAGAACAGGTTCATCACATCCCGGTGCGCTTTCTCGACCTCATCAAGCAGCACCACGCTGTACGGGCGTTTCCTGACGGCTTCGGTAAGAATGCCGCCCTGGCCGTAGCCCACATAGCCCGGCGGGGAGCCCTTGAGCTGGCTGACGGTGTGCGGCTCCTGGTATTCGGAGAGGTTGATGGTTATCAGGGATTTCTCACCGCCGAACAGCTCATCGGCCAGCGCCAGCGCGGTCTCGGTCTTGCCGGTGCCGCTGGTCCCGGTCAGCAGGAACACGCCCTGCGGGCCGTTCTCCGGCGCAAGGCCGGTTTTGGCGGCGCGCAGGCGCCGGGCGATGGCGTTCAGCGCCGCGTCCTGGCCCACCACGCGCCGGGCCAGGTTATCCTCCAGGCTCAGCAGCTCCGTCTGCTCGTCCTTCATTAACGAGGAGAGCGGGACCCCGGTCCAGTCGGCAATCACCGTTGCCACCGTGCGGGCGTCCACGTCCAGGCCCAGCAGCGGGCTGCCCTGCTGCACACAGGTGAGCCGCTGCTGCAGGTCCGCGATGTCCGCGTGGCGGGAGAGGTCCTGGCGGCATTCCGAGAGCTGTTTTGTGAGGTTCAGCTCTTCCCCGTACCGGGCTTCCAGGGCACCGAGGTCGCGGGTGATGCGGCTCTCCTCCTGCTCAATCGCCGCCAGACGTTCGCCGGAC